>ERZ761602.647-NODE-647-length-72148-cov-16.309295_pt1 | contig 72148 bp, 67 predicted proteins | sample MGYA00512165_ERZ761602 | MGnify/ENA primary metagenome ERZ761602 (study PRJEB28899, sample SAMN02445085) | bioreactor sludge metagenome | biome: EBPR sludge; isolation source: Thorneside wastewater treatment plant | place: Australia: Brisbane, Thorneside...
TATTCTCAAATCCAAAACATGAAAGAACAAAACAATATCTCGAAGGATTATTCTAGATTAAAAGACAGCCTAAGAGCTGTCTTTTGAATTAAAGTCATATTTTTCATAACAGGTATAATTACCTTGTTGAACACATTTGTGTTCTTCCCGAAATTGACTGTATCGTGCAAATCGGACTCTTAATTTGAGAAGGGCACTTTCATGGAAACAAACATTATTCTGTTTATTGTTGTGGGGTTTTTAGCACAAATGATAGACGGCGCATTGGGTATGGCGTATGGCGTTAGTTCCAATACATTTTTATTAAGTTTAGGCATTCCGCCTGCGGCGGCATCTGCCAGTGTACACATGGCAGAAGTGGTGACAACTGGAATCTCTGGCTTTTCTCACTGGAAACTTGGTAATGTGAATTGGAAACTTGTGCGTCGTTTGCTTATCCCCGGTGTAATTGGTGGAATTATTGGGGCGTATGTCTTAACTTCAATTGATGGAGATATCATCAAACCATATATCGCGGTATATCTCTTAATCATGGGTGGTGTGATTATTTATAAAGCCTTCACTATGATTCCACGCAAAAAACCTGATGAATATCATGGACCTCGCATTAGCATTCTCGGTTTAATCGGCGGATTTTGTGATGCCGTTGGTGGTGGCGGTTGGGGACCTGTTGTCACTTCTACATTGGTTGCGCGCGGAAAACATCCATTGACCACTATTGGTTCAGTTAACTTCACAGAATTTTTTGTGGCACTGGGTCAATCTATTTTGTTTATCATCGCATTGGGTTTTGGCGAATACTGGCAAATTATTTTGGGATTGTTAATCGGTGGAGCCATTGCCGCTCCAATTGCTGCAAAGCTTGCTCAAAAGTTGCCAGCAAAAACTTTGATGATAATTGTAGGAACCGTCATTATTTTGTTGAGCATAAGAACCATATACCTAACACTTCAAGGCGCTTAACTAAAATATTACAAATGATTTGCCACAGAGCTATTTGAGAAAAAACTTAAATAGATCTGTGGCTTAATTTATTAAGGTTATAATCTTTGACAATGAAAACCGTACGCATTCTTCTGATTACATTCACGCTTCTGACTTTCGTTGCGCCTGTTTTTGCACAGGGAAACAGTTCCACTGCCGTCGTCCTCACCGCTGATGGACCCATCATGCCGCCCATGTTGGAATACATCAAACGCGGAATTGAACGAGCAGAGCGAGTGGATGCCGAAGTCTTAATTATCGAATTAAATACACCGGGCGGTGCAGTAGATACAACCCTTGAAATTATTTCTGCTATGCGTGCAAGTGAAGTCCCTGTAGTTGTATATGTTTCCCCTCGCAATGCAATTGCAGGCAGTGCGGGCGCAATGATTACACTAGCAGGTCATGCTTCTGCTATGGCTCCAGAAACATCCATTGGTGCGGCAAGCCCAATTACCAGCACAGGTGAAAACTTAAATAGCACAGCAGATACCAAAGCCAAAGAGATTATCAAAGCATCCATTCGCCCGTATGTAACCCCACGTGGTGAAGAAGCATTGACATTAGCAGAGTCTATGATTGATGATGCCATTGCTGTCACTGCTGATGAAGCCTTAGAAGTTAATCTAATTGATTTTATTGCTGATGATACAGAAGACCTCTTACAAGCATTAAATGGCTTCACAGTGCAAATGCCTACTGGCGAAAGAACTCTAAAAACAGAAGATATTCAAACGCAAGCAGTGAACATGAGTTTTATTGAAGCACTCTTGCTGTTACTCACAGACCCAAACATTTCATTTCTTTTATTAGCCATTGGTGTGCAAGCCATCCTCATTGAAATCTCAACACCGGGTGGTTGGGTTGCAGGCTTTATTGGTGCAGTTTGTTTAACCCTAGCAACATACGGTTTGGGTGTTTTACCCATCAACTGGTTTGGGATTATTTTCTTAATCATCGCGTTTGTTTTATTTATTTTAGATATCAAAGCCGCCACGCATGGCGCGTTAACCACTGCTGGTGTTGCATCATTTATTGTGGGTGCATTGGTTTTATTTAATTCACCCGGCACGCCGGAGTTTCAACGTGTATCTGTTCCATTAGTTGTGGGAACAGGAATTTTCATCGGTTTACTTTTCTTCGCAGTTTTAGTTTTCGCTTTACGCGCTTTACGAAATGCGATACAAACTGGAAGTGAGAGTCTGATTGGGAAAACAGGAACCGCTAAAACGTCAGTAAAAGAAGCGGGGCAAGTGCAAGTTGAATCAGAATTATGGAGTGCATCCAAATTAAAAGATTCAGAATCAATCAGTAAGGGCGATTTGATTGAAGTCGTCGAAGTTCGTGGATTGAGATTAATTGTAAAAAAGAAATAAGATTTCCGTAGGGGCGAGGTCATCTCGCCCTTCGCTTCAAAAGGACCTTATGCCTGCTACACCAACCCGAGACAGAATCATACCCGCAACAGATGTGCGCCCCTTACGCCGCCCCGAGTGGATTAAAGTGCGCGCGCCTGCTGGTGAAAATTATGAACGCATTCAAAATTTAATGCGCTCGAAATCTTTGCATACGGTTTGTGAAGAAGCCATGTGCCCGAATTTGGGTGAATGTTGGGGAAGCGGAACGGCAACATTTTTAATGCTCGGTGATGTTTGTACGCGCACGTGTGCATTTTGTGACATCAAACATGGTAAACCAACCTTGATGGATTGGGGCGAAGCCGAACGTGTTGCACAAGCAGTAAAGTCAATGAATTTGAATCATGCTGTGATTACATCTGTGAATCGTGATGAAAGAAAAGATGGCGGTGCGCCGATTTTCGCGATGGTGATTCGCAGAATTCGAGAATTACAGCATGGTTGTTCAGTTGAAGTGTTGATTCCAGATTTCAAAGGCAGTATTGAAGCATTGAAAATTGTAATGGATGCTCGCCCTGAAATTTTGAATCACAATGTGGAAACTGTGCCACGTTTATTCAAAACGGTACAACCACAAGATAATTATGATTGGGCGGCAAAAACTTTATCGAATGCAAAAAAACTTGACCCTGAAGTTTTGACAAAATCAGGCATTATGCTTGGACTCGGTGAAACGATGGATGAAGTTAAAGCCGTAATGCGTGACCAACGCAGTTGGGGCGTAGATATTTTGACGATTGGTCAATACTTGCAACCCAGCAAAAAACACATGCCCATTGACCGTTATTACACCATGGAAGAATTTGCTGAATTACGAGATTACGGAAAAGAAATTGGTTTCCAATGGGTAGAGTCAAATCCGCTGGTGAGGTCTTCATATCACGCGGCGGAACAGGTGAGAGCATTGAGTGTTGTGCATCGGAAATTGTATGGGGAGCAAGTTGGTAAATAGTAATTGGGAATAATAGAAACATTTTATGTCTGATTATGAAAACCTTCCAAAGCATGCTTGGATTAATTGTAGAGAAGATTGGGACGACTCATTTGCATTAGGTGATGTTGTAATAGAAGATGCTCATGTTTTAGAAAATGCTGGTGAAAGACATAGGTTAAATAACGAAGTTGTTGGAAAAATACCTCATGGTACAAAAGTAAGTATTTTAGGTAAAGAAGTCATTGAACATAACGGTAATCAGATTATCTACTTTAAGGTCTCTGATGAAATATTAACGGGATGGATTAATGAATCTTTTCTTGCATGGAATTGGTCTAGTTTTACTTTTATAGGTAATATTAAACCAGCTGATGTTTGTAAGAACTTAGATATTAAGCTTTATCGCTGGGGTACAAATTTGTTAATACGAGATAATGGAATTGCAGTATTAACAGAGGGAGACCCGAAACAATTTGAAATTATTAATCAAGCAGTACTAAGATTTGTTAATAGAATAATTCACGCACAGGCACCACTTACTCAAATTTCCTTACAAGTTGAATTTGCTAATTGGGTTGAAGTTCCATTAGGAGGGAATGAAAATAAATTTAAGTCTGTTGGTTTTACGCTTAGTGAAAATACAAATACAAAGAATATATCAGACTCTGATATTCAATTAGCTTTTTCAGCATTGTCATTCATGGAATTAAGCCCATATTTTGACCTTGCGTTAAGTGATTTTCATCAAGCACTTCAATATCCTGAGCATGCACTTATATTTCTATCAAGATCTATAGAATCAATTGAAAACCACTTCGCCATATTGGCAAAACAGAATAAGAATAAAGGAAAAGAAGAGCTGATGAGAGAATTGCTCAATATTGATAAAAATGATGTTGACTATGTAACTCGTAGAGCAAATGCTAGTCACAGGCGTCATGCTAGCAAAGATGCAAGCATAGAACCTTTATCAAATGAAGAATTAGCAGAATGTTTTCACAAAACCGCAAAAATCCTTTCAGCTTTTGCAGATTTTATTAAGCCAGCAAGTTTTTAATTAGGCATATAAAAAGTTCAATAAAAAGTGACTGTCACTTTTGTGTTACTTCCACACCCACTGCGGATTAAACCCTTTAATTTCCAATGCTTGCACTTCCAAACTTTCAATTTCCAAAATTCGTAATTCAGATTCAAATGGGAAAACATCCAAAGCATAAATTTCATAGAGCAAATATTTTCCATCAGGCGACCAATTCAAACTGGCGTGTAAAACATCGGGGTCATTCGTAATCATTTGTGCGTCACTGCCATCGGCGTTCATTAACCAAATTTGGTCACCACGCGGGATGGATAAATCTCTACGGACAACTGCAATCATTTCTCCGTTTGGAGACCATGCCACCAAAATATTTTCCATAGCATCATCTGGATTCAAATTGTATATTTTTTCGCTTTCAATTTCATATAAAAATAATTGAGTCACAAATTGTTCGTGACGAATGACAACGTCACGCAATAAAATTGTTTTGCTGTTCGGCGACCACATCACTGCACCGCCTAAAATATTTTCTATCAAACGTGTTTCGCCATTTTCAAAATTATATAAACGAATGCCTTCCGGTGTTGCATAACTTAACCATTCACCATTCGATGACCAACGCGCATTACCACCGGGCAATTGTGATTCTTGAAATACGGGACCTTCTTCGCCACTTAAAATATCAATCCACCATAAAGTTGAAAAGCCGCTCAAGTTGCCATCATTGCCGATGTGTTCGTAAATAATTTTATTTCCATCGGGCGACCAAACCATTCCAGAACAAGTCGCGTTTTCGCAAGCAGATATTCTTTTATTTTCTTGGCTTTCAAGATTCATCAACCAAATTTCATTTTGGATATTGCTGTTTTGAATCACATAAGCAACATCATTTTGATTCGGCGCAACAGCAAACTCAACCACGTTTTCATTTGAAATCAATTGAGATGAATTATTTGCATAATCTGTGATGAATAATTCTTTGACTCGATTTTCATTTTCTACCAGATACAAAATTTGCGCCTCATCAATTGACGTTTGAACTGGTACTGTAAACCCAACATTATCTCTCGCCCGAACGACAGCCGCCCACGTCAATGCTGCACCTAAGAATAAAACTATCACTGTTGAAACAACTGGCAGGGTAGTAGCGAAGCGGTCTAAGAATCCGATGCGGTCAAATATGCGGCGACTGTTCACCATCAATAAGCCAATCACAATCAAAACAATTGCTAATCCCAAACTAAAAGATAGGATTAAAGTTAATCCAAGAAAAATGCGATTGATAGCAACGGCAACGAGAAGAATCGCAATTGCATCGGGACATGGCACGAGACCGCCACTAATGCCGAGTGCAATTAATGAACGCCATGTAATCGTTTCGGGAACATCGTGCGAATGAAGTTTGCCATCTCCATGATGATGAAGATGTGTATTTGTTTTTTGAATTTTTATATTGCTTGATATTTTTTTATTTGAAGTTGGTGATAAAGAAAAATTTCTTTTAACCTCACCGCCGGGAGCAAATGGTTTTCGCCAAACTTGAATTCGTTGCCATAACAAATAAAATCCTAAACCGAGAATCAAAAGACCTGAAAGAATTTCAAGAAATGGAATAATGGTGGTTGGCAAAATATATTGCGATGCAGCGAGTGTAAAGATGCCCAGCAAAAATACTGAACCTGTATGCGTGAGTGTGACGACTGCGCCTAACACAATGGCATGAAATGATGTGCCACGCGAACCGACAAGATATGCGGCGACGACAGTTTTGCCGTGACCCGGTGTGAGTGCATGTAACGCGCCGAGTGCTAAGGCGATAAATAATGCGGCGATATAAAATAGAAAAGATAATTCTTCATTACGAACTAAATCCAACAAAATTTCTTGCGGACTTCTTTCTTGTAACTCAGGCACAAGCTCTTCAGCAGTTTCGGTGACGACATCTTTTCTTTGACCCAATGGCAAGGCTGGTGTGCCGCTATCCCATGTTTTAATGAGTTGTGATTGGTCTGATATGAGACTGCTATCACGTATCATGTCTATGGTTAGAACATGACTCTTTTGTGATGGAAATAAAAAGGCAGTATTTTCTTCTGCTGTGATATAAAACCAATTAATGGATTTGGTGATTTCCATATCATTTTGAATCACCAAACGTTGGGCGTTGTTCGCGTTTTGATTCCATTCGGCAGAGAAATAAAAATGAATCGTCTCTTCGCCTGATTGAAATTTGTTTAAGTCTGTCGGGAATCGAAATGATTCAAGTTCTAAAGGAAAAGGTTTATCTTCAAGTGTGCCTGTGAGCAACGAAGCGTACGAATTTGCCCACGCTTCAGATTCATTTTCATCAAGCGAGCCATTTTGGTCAGTGTCCATTTGACTCCATAAGAAGTTAATCAACAATGGACCTGGCTTAATTTCCCAATCTATTTTCAATTCGTTTTGATGGATGTTGATGCGAATGTTGTGTGCGAACAAATCCGCTGGGTGGGCTTGGACTGTGCGAAGAGGAATCAAAAAAATGATGGTAAGCAGGAAATAAATTTTTATTTTCATATTTTTGATTATAAAACTACTTGCCAAACAATTCTGTAAACCACACCTAACAAACTTGTATACAAAAGACATTGCTCATAAAAAGATTCGTCCTTACAATGTTTGAAAATTTTTACCTCAAAGAGGGAAAGTTGCATGAAAAAGTTTATAGAGAATATTCTTCACCCCATAAAAGTATTTATTGCTATTCTTGTTGTTGCACTCATTTGGTTTGTACCCATCGCTTTTCCACCCAATACAGCCGAACAAACGCCGTTACAACAATCTTTACCTGTTTTGAAACTCTTTGCTTCCAGTGCCGATGCTTGCCCATTTGCTTGTGTCAAATGCACTGCTTGGGACCCTGATGCCTGGCCCAAGAATTGTTTAGAATATGTTTGTTTAGCAGATTGTGAAGAAGAATTACCTCCTCCAACCCAGCCACCAACAATTTCTCATGTTTTAACTTGCACAAGCAATGGAAATAATGGCTGGTGCAAAGGCAATTTGAGTTTAGATTTAACTGCCAGTGACCCGCAAAATGCCCAAGTCATCATCAGTGGGACGATTAATGGAATTCCCTTTGTTTGCCCAACAGGAAACAAGACTTGCTCTGTTCCATTAAATGATGGTCAAGGAAATATTACTTATCGAGTCGATTCTTCAACAGGACTTTCCGATTCAGATACCACCACTTACAAAAAAGATTCAACCACACCACAAATTAATGGAAATGTTACAGGTGCAAATGGCTTAAACCCTTCGACAGGCTCAGGACAAAGCAATTGGTATGTCAGTTTAGCGATTCTATCTGCTTCTTCTACAGATACAACCTCTGGCATTTCAACATTTGAAATGAATCTCAATAACACAGGTTGGGTAACTTATGCAGAAACAACATTTACAGATGGAATCAATACTATCCAATATCGTGCTACAGATAATGCAGGCAATGTAACCGAAACAGCCATTCAAGAAATTAAAGTAGATACAGTAACCCCTGTGATTGATATTTCCACCACAGGTACACTTGGATTAAACAATTGGTATGTTTCAAATGTGACCATGAATGCCAATTCATCGGATGTAACATCAGGAATTGCTAGTTTTGAAATAAACCTCAACAATACAGGTTGGACGACCTTTGACCTTCAACCTGTAACTTTCACCGATGGAATCCATTCTATTCAATATCGTGCCATAGATAATGCTGGAAATACTTACACAACTACATTACAAGAAATTAAGATAGATACTACAACACCAAGTTTGAGTCTTTCTACCATTGGTACAAAAGGACAAAACGATTGGTACACTTCTCAAACAAGTGTCACCCCAATAGCCACAGATGTAGATTCAGGGATTGCTTCGATAGAATATAAACTTAATAATGGGTCATTTAATCTTTATACTTCTCCATTACAGTTTACTGATGGAATTAATAATTATCAATTCCAAATTACAGATAACGCTGGCAACATCACAACCACACCATCCATCACCCTAAAAGTGGATACAATTGCTCCAGTAGTAGACATGGACGATGAAATTGATTTAGGCGATACTTTATATTATGCTCTCCAAGATAATGGCAGTGGCTTGTGGATAAATCGCACGGTCATTGAAGATGAGGATGAGAAGTATAAAAAGGTTGTTTGGCTCGAAGAAATTTCTGGATACAAAATAGAAAGTGATATTCTGTGGGATGGAAAGTTTGCCGATAAAACCTCTGCACCTGTGGGTGAGTATTTCATCACTTTGAAAATCGCAGACCAAGCAGGCAATGAGACTTTCAGAACTGCAATTGTAAATGTCAATCCACTAAGTTTCTTACAAGTCATTCCACCATTTACACCTCCAACTACCAATGAAGAAGGAACGAATCAACTAGATAACCAGCCAACTAGTGAACTAACGTTTGGGAATGAAAATAATGGCAACTCATCAAATGAAACCAGCTCTACGAATGTAGGTGGAGAGACTGTCTTTGCCAATACGATTGCCCAAGCAGGTACACTCACTTCATTTACTTCTGGGAATGAAAATACCAGCACGCCAATAACAAATACCGATATTCTGTGGGGAGCGATGGCAACAGCCATAGTAGGGGCAACGCTTGCGGAATGGCAAAGAAAACGTGAAGAAGAGCAAGCCAGACAAAGAGAATTAGATAGAATCGCTCAGATGGAGAAAAATGCTCGCAAGCGAGAAGAACAAGCTCGCCTTGATTATTTGAATGCGGCTTATCAAGCCAAGTTAGATAGGGAAAAAGAAAAACAAATTGCAGTTTCTGCGGCACGCTGGAATGGTATTGCAAAGATTGAAGAAGCGAAGCAAGAAGCCAAGAAAATTGCAAGTCAAAACACTTTTAATCATTTGATGAATGAGCATAAAAGCCAAACGGGTGTGTATGTCAGTAAACCTAATACTAGTGGTTCAAAGCCGTTGTTGAAGCCTGTAACGCAAGAGGAAAATCCATTTGCTGGTTTAAGTGCTAGTGGTGGGTCCGTTACAAAAACGGTTGGCGAAACCTTACTTACTAATGCTGAAAAATTGGGACTTGATTACTCTCCAGAAATGTTAACATACATGATTGCCTCAATTAATATACAAAGTAAAGGTTCAAATACTACTCAAGATGGCGATAATGCTCATTTAGGATATGCCCAATTAAGTAGAAATGAGTTAGACACTCCTTATGGTGAAGGTTTTGATTGTAAAAACGGCGAGTGTCGTGGATATGGTTTAGGCTTACCAGGTAGAAACCCATACGATAATGATACGGCGGTTTTGGGAATGAATAATCGTATTCAACAAGTGTTAGATAAGGCAGAAAACTTAGGCGAAAAGAACGATATTGTTTTGACAAGCACCGATGAATATATCATGATTGCAATGGCACAAAATGGACCCGGCTTTGATTTGAATGATATTCAAATAGTAATGAACCCCACTAATGGGTTTATTCAAGATGGAACAATAAATTGGGAGGCTTACTTTGATAGCAAGCAAATTTCTTACAACAATAAGCTAGATTCATCCTCATGGTTCAACCCAAATGACTGGCAATTTCTTGTCAATAACATACGAACAGGCGGTGCAGATTATGACACAAAATTTATGCTTGAAGAATTTTATGACGAAACCTCTCAACTGGAAGAAAAAGGTTATGCGTTACCAGAAGATTTAGAAGCTGAGCGCGTTGAAGAGCTCATCAATCGTCCACTGACAGGAACTGAAGGTGGGCAATGAAAAAACAAAAATGGTTGTTTTTTTTATTAATTATCATAACCTGTATATGCGCCTTCGTTTTCTTATATTATTTGTGGAAAGTGGTAATGAGTACACCAATTCAAATGAACCCACTTCATAATCCTCCTTTATCAGGAGAATATTATGAGATTAATCCTGAAACGGTACTTTCAGAAATAGAAGAAGGAAACATCGAAGTTTTTCAATATTTTGAGGAAAGAGATATCTATCCAGAACATCCGTCGGGCAGTTTTGCTTGGTCTTCGGCCGATTATTTTGCCATTGCAAAGGCGCATCACTTATACCGAACAGGCGAAACTGCCGATGGCGAATGGAAAATATTTGCGCCTGGAAGTTTTGAAATTGACCAATGTAGTGATGATATGCAAGGGTTCGATAAGGCTACTATCATTTTTTACAAACGCGAGCCAGAGTCATTTCCAGTAGTTTATATAGAAATCCGCCCGTTGCGAGAACATATCTATTCTGCTATCCCAGATTATGAACGTATCTCATACGATACTTTGATTGAAAATTTCTTGTTTGACCCTGATACAGCTTTTAAGGAAGCATTGTCTGTTCAAGGTTCTATTACTGCTGAAAAAGCATTGCAAATTGCGGAAGAAGCAGGCGGTAAAGAACTCCGTCAACAGTTATCAAATAATGAATGTCGTATAGTAATTGCATATTTTTTTGATAAATGGGTAGTTCGGTATTATTGGGGAGGAACATATTTTTTAACTGTTGACATTGACCCAAACGATGGCACATACAAAATTGAACGCTAAATAAGCAGGATTAATAAAATGCCCCAAAAATACATTCCTATACTTCTTATCCTTTTTTCTCTATTTACAATTTTCTATCTTTGGCAGTATCCAACACTTACAACTATTTTAGGAATGCTTATATTATTTCTAAGCCTTGCCTTTGCTTTACACGCCATCATTCAAAAGCATAAACAAACTGAAAATTCAAGGATTAAAATTGCCAAAGATGTTTTGATATTTATAGCCACATTCTTACTAATCAGTTTTCTTGGCGGAATGGCAGGGTTATTTACAAATTTTTATGTCAGTGATAAGTTTGGCATAACAACTGGCTTTATTTGTGCTATGTTGGCTGGCATTGTGGTAGGGTATTTAGTAAAAAAGTTTATAGCAAATGCGATAAGTTTTAATTAAAATCTCCTCGCAATGACATGATAATTTTACGGCAACCACTGCGGCAAGATACCATTTGTCAAAAACTTTGGTGCATCAAAACCATCTTGCCAATATCCAATTTCGGGAGCATGAACGCCTTTCAAACGGAATTGTTGAAATACTAAAGTGCTTCCCCACGCATCCCATTGTGGTGAGTTATACGTATATTCAGGTTCGTTGGCAATCAAAATTCCATCCAAACGGGCGGGATTAAACATCCACAACACTTGTGCGGGTTGCTCTTCACTGAGTCGAAAACCCATCACAGCGCGTTCTTCAAGTGATGACCATGCCAAAGAATAATAACCGTAATCTTGCTCATCATTCTGACCAATTAAAGTGATTGTGTCATTTAATGTCAAATCCGCCAAGCGGACTTGCGTGCGAAATCCTTCTTCTGTTTGTCTGATATTTGTAAACATCAACTTTGTCGAATCAGGAGACCATACGACTGGTCCGCCTGTATTCGATGGAAAAACAAATTGTTGATTGGTAGATAAATCAAATAAATTAATTAAATCTGCCAAGCCATCAAATGAAATTAACTTTTGAGAATCAGGCGACCATGACGGGTTATATCCCAACACTTGCGGGTCTGCATACACGGGGCTATTCAAACTATTTTCCAAATTCAATAACCATACACGCGGCGAACCATACGGAATGTCAGGAGTCGGTCCCGCAACTTCACGCGAGTAAGCAATGTATTTTGCATCAGGCGAAATAGATGGCACAGTGCACCGATCAAGTCCACAGTCGAGAAGAAGCGATTCATCACTTCCATCACGGTTTACTTTCCACAAATCCACGCCGCCGTTTTCATTCAATGTTGTAAACACAACAAAGTCACCATTTTGCGCCGCATCAAAAGATAAAACTTTTATCTCTTCACTCGTCAATCGTTTTGGTTCACCACCATTCAAATCAATTGCCCACACGCCGCTTTGATTCGCATCCGTAAACATATATGCCACCAAAGGTTCACGCACAAAAAAATTCCAACTGCGAGGATTTTTTATTTCACCGCCACTTGCATTAATCACACCAGCACTCACTGTCAACGTATAATTTTTATTTAATTCAAACGGCTTGACTGGAACAAAATATACCGTGCGCTCATTCGTCCATTCCAAATACGCTTCATGCACAGGATTCATCGTGATTAAATCAAACGCCATTTCTGTGCTGACTGACTCAGAAAACGTGATTTTGATTCTTTGATATGGACTCGCGCCTCGTTCTTCGGGGACATCTGCTACAACGCGGACGCCTGCACTTTCACCCCAAACAATGATGACCAATACTAGTGCCAATAAAATCAGCAAAATGCTGATAGCGAGTTTATCAAATGAAATAGTTTGCTTCATGGAAACAAATACGGTCTTTCAGGCACAGGCACTTCTTGCACAGACTCAGCCACAATCAACGGGACATTTCTATCATCAATCACAATCGCTTCAATCCTGCCTTTGACTTGTACCCAAGCATCTTGTTCGAGAGTTGCTACATCATTCCATTGCACAGGCATCGCAATTGCAAATCCATCCGCCGCACAACATGAGACTACGAATCTGCTGACGTAAAATTGATTTTCACCTAAGGCTTCATCAAAATACACAAAGCCAATCACCGAGGCTTGCTGACCTGAAAATTGTGTCACATTATCGTTGTAATTAAATAATTTCAGCCAATCTAAAATATTTCTTTCTTCTGATTCCGTTTCAAATAATTGCGCTGATGATTCAGCACTGACCAATGGTGCGTTTGTGTTGAATCCTTTGCTCGTAAATGCCGATGAATCCAATGGGCGGGGCGGAATCAAAACGCCAATCAACAACGGAATCAACATCACCCACAAACCTGCAGGAGAATGTTCATGGTCGTGATGATGTTCATGTTCTTCACTATCTTCTGCGCGTGAACGACGCACTTCAGCGAAAACTGTTTGTGCCAAAATAGCAAGGAATAAAATCCCAAACAATGTTAATGGAATAAAACGAGCATTGATATACCAAGTGAGTTGCCCGTTTATGGCTTTGGATGCAAAGAAGATGCACAAGCCTAAGAGAATTAATCCTTGAAATGAACGTGCCATGCGGTGAGTCATAGTTTATTTTCCTAAATAATTAAACAACAAGCCAGCTAACAAGCTCATCATAAATGGAATGGCGACGATGTAAAAGACAGCACGTCGTTTGAATACTTGCGTGTACATCATCACACTTTTGATATCTACCATTGGACCAAACACTAAAAATGAAAGAATCGAACCAAAACTAAACGTACCAACGAAACCTAACGCTACAAATGAATCGACTGTGGAGCAGATTGAAAGCAGTACGGCTAACAGCAACATAATCAGCACGGAAAGAATGGGTCCACTGCCAATGGCAAGTAAAGTGGATTGTGAAACAAAGGTCTGCAAGCCTGCCGCGAGTGTTGTGCCTAATACAAGATAACGTCCCATATCAAAAAATTCATCCACTGTGATTAAGAAGGCTTGGCGAATTTTTTCTGTCATAGATTTATCTTGATATGAATGCTCATGCTCGTGTGAATCAAAAACGGTCTTCAAAACATTGTTTGAATCTTTTTCAACAGAAAATACCAAACCAACCGTCACAGCGATGATGAGGCTAAGAAAAAATCTCCAGAACAACATATCAGCCCACCCGAAGGCTGAAGCGGTGCTGAATAGCACAATCGGATTCAACACAGGCGCGGCAAGTAGAAATGAAATCCCTGCTGAAAGCGGTAATCCTTTTTTAAATAATCTGCGCGTGAGTGGAACCACGCCACATTCACACACTGGAAAAATCATGCCCATCATCGCGCCAGTGATTGATGATGCAACGGGACGCTTCGAAACCCAACGGGTAATTTGGTCTCTGTCAGTGAATACTTCGACTAAGCCTGAGGCAAGTGTGCCGAGTAATAGATATGGCACGGCTTCGACGAAGATGCCAAGAAATACGGTTGCAAAAACATTAAGCTTATCCCACAGCCATGAAAAAAAGTTTGCAGGCACCATGCTTGAGGCTGTGATGATTAAAATAGCAATTGAAATGATGACAATTAAATTTCGTGATGGGCGGTTTGAAGTTATTGTTTGCACGCGATGATTATAATGAAAAAATATGAGGGTTTGTTAAAAACAAAAAGACTCTTTTCAAAGAGTCTTTTTATGATTTTGTATTCAAGACCTAAAACGATTTCACTGCCGTATCCAAATCTTTGTACACTTCCAAAAATTGCTTCAAGCCGACAACTTCTAAAACTTGCTCCACGGCAGGTTGCGGATTTAACAATTTAACATGGTCTTTCGCCGAAGTATCTTGCTTTGGATTCAACGAACGAAACACTGGTCTGCCGCCGTCTTTGGTTTGAGTCATTTGCCCAGAAAAAATGCGTGCAATGGTATGCAATGCCATTAATCCAGCACTGCTGACGTAAGGAACTTTTTCAAGGTCAAGTAAAAGATGACGTGCGCCATCGTTGTAGGCTTCTTGGGCTTTATCAATCACACTTGTGTAATTCGATGCGTCAATATCACCCATCAAGTGCATAACTGTTACTTGCTCTTGTTTAGAAAATGTAATTTGCATTTTAAGTCCTTTTACCACGAAGTGTCACAAAGGGACGCGAAGTTTTTTGTTTACAATACTTCGTGACCCTTTGTGGTGAAAAAATTATCTAAAATTAAATTCTTCAAAATGAATATTATCTGCTGGCACGCCTGCGTCTAAAAACTGTTGTTCAAAAGCTTGAATCATCGGAAATGGTCCACACATGTAAACGTGATGCTGTTTCAAATCACCGCCTGCGTTTTTGACAATTTCATCTACCTTCAACGAACCATGAATAGATGAAAAACGAATCTTCGATTTGAGATTCGGATGTGCTTTGGCAATTGCATTAATTTCATCGGCAAACACCGCTTCTTCCGGATGCCGAACTGTGTAATAAAAGTGGACATCGTGCTTAAGTTCATCAGTTTTCAAATCTCGTAAGAACGAGAGAAATGGCGTAATGCCGATTCCGCCTGCCACCCAAATTTGCTTTTCACCACCAAATTTGTAATTGAAAAGTCCATACGCACCTTCAATGATTGCATCTGAACCCTCTTTGAGGTTATCAAAAAGATGACGCGTGTAATCGCCTGATGCCTTAATCGTGAGGCGAATCACGCCTTCATGTGGCGCACTTGAAATTGTAAATGGATGCGATTCGCTCAAAATCTTATCGCCTGAAAATCTTACAAACATAAACTGACCAGCATGAACATGCTTAATCGGCTCCCCTTTAGCGCGTAAAGTTACTTCGGTCGTTGAACCATTCGGATGTTTCACTGCTTCTACTGTATATGGAACATATTTCTTGAAAAACCTTCCAAACACTTCGGTATAAAGATATGAACCAATGCCGAGAAATACAAAAATTTGATTCCAGTTAATCGCAGGCGTAGAAGGCGCATTGACCGTAATGGAATGTACATATCCTAAAATGAAAAAGATACCAATAAAGCCATGTAACCTTTTCCAACCTTCATACGTTTGCCCAGTTAATTTACTTAAGAAAGGAATACGTGGAGCAAGCGTCGGCAAGATGATGGCTACAAGCCCTAAAAAGGCAGTAATGCCTAAATAATTTCCAAGCCCAAAACCAGGGATATTAATTGGCACAATGAAGATATGCACAAACAATAACAAAAATGCCGAAGTTGAAGTGCGACGATGAGTCTGATACATTTTATCTAAGCCACCAAAGAAAGGCTCTGCCCAACGCGGGCGGGTAGATAAAAATAATGAAAACGACATCAAGACAATCATCAACGAACCGATAATCATACCAACGTGATAGCGTGTGTAATTTTCAACATCGGTTGGTTGCGGTGGTAAAAGAATCCAAACCAATATTGTTACAATCACCAATGCAATAAAAATGATGTTGCCGAGGTTGTTTCGTTTCATGTGAGTCACCTATTATAGGTAGAGACACGGCATCGCCGTGTCTCTACATTAAAAAGAAGCAAGTGCTTTTTGTTTATCGGTAAAAATTTCAAAGAACGTAGAAAAACCAACCATCTCTAGCACATTCAACACTTCCGGGCGTGGATTCAACAACTTTACATTTTTCTGCACGCCACCCTCACGCGTACGGTCAACCGATTTCAATGCTGACCAACCTTGTTCTGTATCAGGTAATTTTTCACCCTTTGAAAGCAACGCCATAAAATGCAACGCCACCAACCCAGCACTGGAAATATAATTTAATTCGCTTAAATCCAATAACATTTTTTTCGAATCACTGTTATAAACTTCCTGCGCTTTCGCAATCAAATCCTGATACGTCTGCCCATCCAGTTCGCCGCTTACTTTAATAACAGCAACTTCATTTTCTTTAGAAACATCAATGTTCAACATGGCATTCTCCTATCTGTGCTTCAATTATAAACCGGCTTTTCTTTGTAGCCGTGTCAGGCGATGGTCAATTTCACTTAGCCAATGTTTGCGAATGTACTCTGGCAAATCTGCCTTTTCAACTTCATTTCGTGCCGCATTCGCCCACTCCAAAGCACTTTTTACATCACGCAATTTATGCTCATAATATTTTGATAATTCAATTTGCGCATACACATGATTCTTCTGTGCCGCCTCTTGCCACAACCTGACAGCCTGATTCAAATCTCCGCGCCGTTTTTGTAAGATAGACAAACGCTTCACCGCTACGGGGAAATCTGATTCAGCCAACCCCAACTCGAGTCCACGCTCATACAGTCTTGCTGCTTCGTCCCAATGATTCAAATCCTCAAACAATTTTCCTAAGGCAATAAAATCTAAACCATGTTCAACACGTCCATTGTATGGGTTATCCAACAACTCACTGACATGACCCAACAATGCCGCCATTGCGACAACATCCATAGCGTTGTGATAAAACACGCCAGCCAATGGACTTGCATCGCCCGTTCTTAAATAATCAAAATATAGCCAAGGAATTTCATAGCCCGGCACTTCATCCGATGAACGTGTAAAGCCTAAAACATGCTCTTCAAGATACTTCAAAGCGCGTGAAGGCAATCTATCTCGCCATAATCTGCGGGCTAATGGAAGTAAATCTATATGGGCATAATTCTTAAACGGAACAGGGATTCTATGTAATGAATAGCGCGTGACTAATAATGGCGCATCAAATGATTTTCCGTTAAACGTCACCAAGCCTTCGCATGGCGCAAGAAAATGAATCAAAGCCTCAAGCATGGCTGGTTCTTCAGCAGGGTCACGCATGAAGAATTGTTTGAGGACAAATTTTCCATCAATGAATCTTGCTATACCTACTAAGAAAGCGTATGTTCCAGTTCCACCACTTACGCCGGATGTTTCTGTATCTAAAAATGCGAATTTGGTAATGGGTAATTCTAAAATTCTTGGGTCTTTTGTTAATTGAGAAATGATTGAAAGCGGAAATTGAGAATGTGAAGGAACTTTGCCATGCAAATATGTTTCGTCAAAGATTTGTTCGGCAATGAAGGTTTCGCCTAAGGCGTTGGTGACAATGTCTCCCCGAAGTATTGAGTCTATGGATATGGAAGCAGGTTTCCCCGTAGCAGGAGGCGAGATTGTATTCGCCGTCTTTACGCCCAGTGACTTTAATTTATCTGCAAGGGATGCCATGCAGAATATTTTATCGCATCATCCTAAATACAAAATAAAAGCCGCCGAAAACGGCGGCTTGAGTGGTGTTTTACCAAATCTTAATTTGTGGCATCGCATCTATATATTTTTCACTGATGGGTTTAGCAATTATGAACAGCCTGCCCCAACTAAGGTCGCCATCTTTTTCGATGCAGGTTTGTAAGGTGACGTGAAAGTCGCCGCGATAGACTTTGTTGAAGAGACCTTCGGCGGTTAAAAATTCTTGTGTGTTTAGGTCTATGAAGTTGCTATACGGGCTGAGTGGGCTGGTGGCTTGGTATTGTAAAACTTCTTCTACGTAAAAGTTTTGGGTGTGACCATCACCATACACAAGGGTGATGACATCACCTGCTTTGAGTGCTGAAAAATCTGCACCGGCTAAGTAGTTGTGTGCGAGCAAACCGATGTTGCCGAATTGGTTTGCCATTCTAAATTGTGTGATTGTATTTGCTTCAGATGAAACGTAGCCGGGGTAGCCACTCGGTTGTTGCTTGATTTCATAAGCCATTACGCCACGTACATAAATTCCGCGCAGTGCAGAAGCATCACCATTTTTGAGGCTTTCAATAAATGATGCCATGCTGGGGATGACATTGTTTTCTGATTCTTTGGCGAGAACTGGTGTAGTTGGTACAAGTGCGCGAAGAAAAATGCTTACAAGCGCGATGAAGATGATTTGATTTTTGATTCTGGATGCCATACAAAACTCCTTGAATATGAGCATCCAGTAATTTGGAGGCTCGTTTTCGGTGGCTTGGCAGTCATGACCGTTTTCGGTTTTAGACCCATAGCTTTGCGTCGCCGGTTTTCACCGGATTTGCCGTTATCGGAACGATTCCGCTTCAGTGTTAAGATTCAACGTTAAAAATAAAACAGGCTTGACATGAGCCAAGCCCGCAGAAAGACAGTGATTTTGAGAGTGTGATGTTATCTTCGGCGGCTTGGCAACCATAGTTGCTTTCGCAACCTTAGGTCCTTTAGCTTTGCGTCGCCGGTTTTCACCGGGTTTGCTATTATCGGATTTCTGCCCAAAGTATATACCCAAAGGTGTAAATTTCGGCTTTCATTTTGGTAATGTGACTTATTATTTTTGTTAGGGTTATACTCATGCTACACTTACACACTTTATGAAAAAACATCTCCCTTATTGGTTGAAATTTTTATATGGCTCTGGTGATTTAGGCATTGCAGGCATTGGCATGATGCGCTCCATTTTTTATGCTATTTACTTGACTGATGTTGTTGGTATAGAACCACGCCTTGCTTCGTTAGGTGCTTTGGTTGGCATTATTTGGGATGCAATTAATGACCCAGTGATTGGTACATTGAGTGACCGAGTTAAATCTAAACTTGGGCGGAGAAGACCATTTTTGTTATGGTTTGCATTTCCATTTGGTTTAAGTTTTGTGATGTTATGGTCAGCACCAAATTGGGAAAGCCAAATTGGTTTGTTAATATATGTCACTTTGGCGTTTATGATTTCAGATACTTTAACTACTTTGGTAGCAGTGCCGTATCTTTCTTTAACGCCAGAACTCACACAAGATTATGACGAAAGAACTTCGCTTTCAAGTTTTCGTTCTTTCTTTCAATTATTTTCAGCAATGGCAGTAGTAGTCACTGCCCCAATGATTGTGGATGCCGTGATTTTAAATGGGGGAAGTCAGCAACAAGGGTTTATCACGGCTGGCGCTGTGTTTGGAGCAATTGGTTCGCTTCCACTTTTTTTGATTGGATTATTTGTGCGTGAGAAATTTGCTTCGCGTGAAGAAGAGTCGCTTCCATTAAAAGAAAGTTTGAAGATGGCTTGGGCAAATATCCCCTTTCGATATGCGGCGGGGATTTACATGTTCAACTGGTCAGCAGTGGATATGATTGCCATCTCGTTTCCTTTCTTCCTTTTATATTGGGTGGCAGGTGGCGACTTGCTTGCTAGCGTAAACTTTTTCGGCATTGACTTAGCACTTGAGTCTGCATTTTTTGGCGTGTTGATGTCGGTCTGTATTTTGTTTATCCCGTTTTGGTTATGGATGGCAAAGCGATTTAATAAAATCAAAGCGTATATTATTGGGATGATTGCTTGGGTGATTGCTGAAATTTTGATTTTTACAGTTCAACCCGGCGATATGAATCATTTGTTATGGTTGGCGGCGTTTGCAGGGATTGGTGTTTCGGCAGCGTATATTTTGCCCGACTCAATTTTGCCCGATGTGATTGAGTGGGATGAATTGAAAACACATCGCCGACAAGAAGGTGTGTATTACGGCATTCGCACGTTGATTCGTAAACTGACAGGTGCAGGTGTGATATTTGTGACTTTGCAAATTTTAGGCTGGTCTGGATATCAAACTCCGCCCGAAGGTGTGACTCAATTTACGCAACCTGATGCGGCTTTATTGATGATTCGTCTAATGGTGACATTTATTGGCGCGGCTATTGTATCTGGCACAATTTTATTAGCATGGTCATATCCATTGACACGCGAAAAATATGACCGAATAAAGAAGTTGTTAGCAATCCGTAGAAACAAAAACGTGGAAAACAGTTAACTGCTTCCACGTTTATCGTAAATCAAAAATCGTCAATTGTAAATTGTTAAATCATCGTCGGTTCTTCGTACTTTCCAAACACCTTCGTCATCACACCAACCATTTCGCCAAGCGTGCAATAGGCACGCACACAATCCATGATGTAAGGCATTGTATTTTCAGTACCTTCACATGCGATTCGTAACGCATCTAAAGTTTGACCTACTCGTCCGCTATCGCGATTCTTTTTCACCTCTTGAATCCGTTTTACTTGACGAGTAAAACCATTCGGGTCCATTTGTAAAATTGGAATACTTAACGGTTTCTTTTCTGCATACGCATTCACACCGACAATCTTACGAATACCTTCATCCGTTTCTCTTTGATAACGATATGCCGCATCAGAAATTTCGCTTTGCATGAATCCTTTTTCAATAGCGGGGATAACGCCACCTAAATCTTGAATCCTTTGGAAGTACGCATACGCATCTTTCTCAATTCGATTTGTTTGCGCTTCCACAAAGTAACTACCCCCAAGCGGATCCACAGTATTCGCAACACCTGATTCCTCTGCAATGATTTGTTGTGTACGTAAAGCAATTGTCACTGAATGTTCAGAGGGAAGTGCTAAGGCTTCATCTAATGAATTTGTATGTAAAGATTGTGTTCCGCCTAATACAGCGGCAAGTGCTTGAATGGCGACTCTGACAACATTATTTTCAGGTTGTTGAGCCGTTAACGAAACACCCGCAGTTTGAGTATGGAATCTCATCAGCCACGAACGCGGATTTTTCGCTTTGAATGTATCGCGCATTTCACGCGCCCAAATTCTGCGAGCGGCTCGGTATTTTGCAATCTCTTCAAAGAAATCGTTATGCGCATTGAAGAAGAAAGATAAACGTGGAGCAAATTCATCTACATCCATGCCGCGTGCGATTCCCCAACGCACATATTCCATACCATCGGCTAACGTGAATGCTAATTCTTGCGCGGCAGTGGAACCCGCTTCACGGATGTGATAACCTGAAATTGAAATCGTATTCCATTGCGGAACATGTTTTGAACCAAATTCCATTGTGTCCACAACGAGTCGCATCGAAGGTTCAGGTGGGAAGATAAATTCTTTTTGTGCAATAAACTCTTTCAATATATCGTTTTGTAATGTGCCACGTAATTGGTCAAGCCTCACGCCTTGTTTTTCTGCCGCACATAAATACATTGCCCAAATAATTGCGGCAGGTGAGTTAATCGTCATGCTTGATGAAACTTTATCCAATGGAATTCCATCTAATAAAATTTCCATATCTTTCAATGAAGAAATTGCAACGCCACATTTTCCAAATTCACCCAATGCTTCGGGTTGGTCTGTGTCATAACCCATCAATGTGGCTAGGTCAAAAGCAATGCTCAAACCTGTTTGACCCTGTTCAAGTAAGTATTTGAAGCGTGCGTTTGTCTCTTCTGCTGTGCCGAAACCTGCAAACATGCGCATCGTCCACAACTTGGAGCGATGAAGAGTCGGGTGTACACCACGTGTATAAGGGTAGTCACCAGGTAGACCTAAGTCTGAAGCGTAATCAGAATCAGCAACATCAAGAGGCGTATAAAGTCGATTAATCGGTTCAGATGATGTGGTGATAAATTCATCGGCTCGTTCTGGCAATTGATTTAACGCTTTTTTGAGTGACGTCTCTTCCCACGTGGAAAGTTGTTTCTTTAATTCTTCAAGTTTTTTCTTATCGTACATAGCAACTCCTTTGATGAGATGTTTGAATTATAATACTTGAAAGGTAACAATATGCCCCGTTTTGAAATTGATGTAGACCCATGTGACCACATTACTGCTGATGCGATTGGGAAGCCAGGTCAGCGTGTGTTTTATTTGCAAGCGTATCAAGATACGCGCACGATTACGATTATTATTGAAAAAGCACAATTGATTTCGTTAGCCGTTGGCGTTGAACAATTTTTAGGTCAGTTGAGTCAACAAAACCCAGATTTAGAAGAAGCGTCTGGTGATTATGTTGAAGATGCCATGCGCATTCATCCACCAGTTGACCCGTTGTATCGTGCAGGCGAAATTGGGCTTGGATATGATAAAGACCGCGACCTTGTTGTAGTTTTTACAAAAGAATTATTAACCGAAGAAGCTGAACCTGAAACCGCCGCACAAGTTCGTTTTTGGGCAACCAGAACACAAATGCGTCGCCTCGCTCGTTGGGGACAAGATGTAACTTCACGTGGCAGACCGATTTGTCCGCAATGTGGTCAGCCGATGGAACCTGAAGGACATTTTTGTCCGAAGAAAAACGGGCACATGCGTTGAGTTAAAAAGTTTACAAGTTGTAAAGTTGGCAAGTTAAAACCTTCAAACTTTTTAACTTTCAAACCTTCCAACATTCAAACTGAAATGAATTCCATCCAAACAGCATTAACAAAAGGTGATTACAAACTCAAGGGGCAATTTATGCTTGGGTCAAATTACACTTTTCTTGTAGATGTCACTTACGAAAACAAAACTTACCCTGCTGTTTACAAACCAAGTAAAGGCGAGCAACCGCTTTGGGATTTTCCTGAAAATACACTTTCATTGCGTGAAGTCGCCGCGTATCAATTAAGTGAAATTTTAAATTTGCATATTGTTCCATTTACAGTCTATCGTGATGATGGTCCGCATGGCGCGGGTTCATTACAACAATTTATCGAATACGATATTGATTATCATTATTTCAATTTCAGCGAAGAGGATAAAGAAAAACTTCGCCCCGTTGTTTTTTTTGATTTACTTGCCAACAATGCCGACCGCAAAGGTGGTCATGTTTTTTTTGAAGATGATACACAAAAACTTTTTGCAATTGATCATGGAATCTGTTTTCACGAAGAAGATAAATTAAGAACTGTACTTTGGGATTTTGCTGGCGAAAATATTCCAGATGAATTACTCGCGCCTCTTTCTCTGACCTCAACTTGGTCTGATGTTCTTCAACCTTATCTCAGTCCGAAAGAAATCCGCGCTTTGATTCGACGCGCAGAAAAATTATGTAAGACAAAAATATTCCCTTATCCTCTGCAAGGACGAAGGGCATATCCGTATCCACCAATATAAAACCCGTAGGGGCGAGGCATGCCTCGCCCCTACAACAAATGGAGAATCTATGCACTACAACTTAGCACTCATCGGTTTTGGAAATGTGGCACGCTCATTAGCAAAATTATTGATTCGTAAAAAAGATTTGCTCAAATCAAAACATGACGTCACATTTTCATTTACAGGAATTTCCACAGGTCGTCATGGATTTGCAGTCAACCCAAATGGACTTGATATTCAAAAAGCATTAGAACTCGTTGAAAGCGGAAAAGATATCTTTCCTCTTTCTTCTTTCAATGTGCAAGATTCATTATCTGTAATTGAACACTCACAAGCAGACGTGATGTTTGAAAATTCACCTGTCAACACGCAAACTGGTCAACCAGCATTGGATCACATCCGCGCGGCGTTGAAGTTAGGAATGCATGCGATAACTGCTAATAAAGGTCCAGTAGTGCATGGATATAGAGAATTAACTCAACTTGCAGAATCAAAAGGAAAAAAATTTCGGTTTGAGTCCACTGTTTTGGGTGGAGCACCAGTTTTCAGCGTGATGCGTGAAGCGTTTCCACTAGCGGATTTGGAATCCTTTAAAGGAATCTTCAATGCCACAACAAATATCATTTTGTCACGCATGGAAAATGACGAGTCGTATCAAGATGCTGTGAAATATTGTCAATCCATTGGAGTGGCAGAAACTGACCCGACGAATGATGTGGATGGCTGGGATGCGGCGATTAAAGTTTGTGCATTGGTGACTGTGTTATGGGATACGCCACTCACGCCGCAAGAAATTAATCCAATTGGGATTCGCGGCATTACATCTGAGATGATTGCTAAAGCAAAAAGTGAAAATAAAAGATATAAATTGGTTTGTTCGGCTGAAAAAGTGGATGGAAAAATTGTTGCCAGCGTTTCACCACAATTGGTAGATTCATCATCACCTTTGTATGGAATGATGAATTCAAGTACAGGTGTGACTTTTAGAACCGATGTGATTTTGGATTATTCAATTACATTATCCGAAAAGCCCGGCATGTTGGGCGGACCTGTTGAAACGGCGTATGGTCTGTTTGCAGATTTTGTGAATATTGTTAAATAAAAAAACGTAGGGGCGAGGCATGCCTCGCCCCTACGTTTTTAAGATACCAACACGGCAATCAATCCCAAAATCGCAGGCACTGACTGAATATAAAAGATTCTCTTACTCACAGTCAACGCGCCGAAAATTCCAGCGATGATGACACAAACTAAGAAAAATATTTTCACTGAGTCATCGGTAAACAAACTCCAGATTAATCCAGCCGCGAGAAAGCCATTATATAAACCTTGATTCATCGCCAATGTTTTGGATGACTTAGCTTGCTCTTCCGTCATGCGGAAAGTTTTCATGCCGCGTGGTTTGTCCCACAGAAACATTTCAAGGTAGAGAAAAAAGAAATGTAAAAGGGCAACGATAATAATAAGAATGATGGAAATTAAGTTCATGGCTTCTCCTATAGAAAATTATTGATTAGGGGATGGTCTCCAAAGACCTAGTTGAGAATAAGTCAAATCATCACCTAATGAAAAATATTCACCTGTTTGAATATTTGCAATACCTAATTTTGGATTATCAATATAATCACAGTAGGGACATGCTGTGTCATAAATGAAAACAATAAAGTTGCTGTCAGGTGACCATAGGTAATTAATAGGCATTTGTTCTTCGATATCTAGCTTTTCTATAACACAATTCTTTTCTTTTGTGTGTAATTTAATATTACAAAAACCTTTACCTTGATCGTTAAAATAAATAAAACTTATCATTGCTTGATTGGGTGACCAAAAAAGATCTGCGATGTAGCCATTAACTTCATAGCATTCAGTTTCTCCTGAAATAGTATCAAATATACAGGGTGGCGGTTCAGCAATCCAGTAATAATCTGTATCCTTCCATTCTTGAAATAAAAACTTTGTTCCATCAGGTGACCATTTGGGAGAAGTTATATTTTGATATGAAACAACTATTTCTTGAGTGAGAACATCATAAATTTTTAATATAAATGTAGGTCTGATGTCAAAGCTGTAATACATCTGTGGCTCTTGGTCAACTTCTACAATAGCTAAAAACTTTGAATCTGGGGAAAACTCTGAAAACAAATCAAAATATTCATCTTCTGGGTCTGAGATATTGATGACTTGATTTTTTGAAATATCAAAGATACTAGTATATTTATTGCTATATTCTTCTTGATATTCAAAGAACCTTTTGTTTGCTGATAATACAAACCAAGGAGAAATAATTAAGAAATCAGAGTCTGTAAAATTTGATGAGGTAACCTGCAAAGGAGTAGGGTAAAGATTGTGATAATAAAAATTAAGGGATTCTTTTGAGATAGAAACACGACTAATAGTTCCACCCTTTATTGAAAAAAGAAGAAATTCTTTTTCAGTCAAAAAGAGAAAATCAGAACCATCAGGCATCCAAACATAGCCTCCCACTTCTTCTGTAAATGGAATATCAAATCTCTCACCTGTTTCAGCATTGAACAATGCCAAGTTTTCATAACCTTTATCTTGAGTTCCAACAGGGACTAATAAAATTTGTGTGTCTGGATTTTTTACCCAATCGGGAAATTCTACAGATAATGTTTGAGTTGCAGTAGGAATTAAGGTTGGTGATTGTGTTGGTGTTGAAGTAGATTCAGGTGTATTGGTTAAAGTAATAGTTGTTGAGGGAATAATTGCTTGGCTTTGGCAACTTATTATAAAAATGAATAAAAACGAAATAGAAAAAAGTTTTTTCATCGTTTGCCGTCCTTATTTTATAAATAGTATAGCAGAGATGGGAATAGAACAAAAATTCTGATATACTGCCTTATGTCACCCTGAGTGAAACGAAGGGTCTCGAAGATAATCTCAGAGATTCTTCGCCACAAAGAGCAAGAGCGTGGCTCAGAATGACACAAGAGGATGAATATGGCAAAAACAAAAACACATACACGCTTTGTCTGTCAACAATGTGGAAGAGTCTCGGCAAGTTATATGGGCAAGTGTCCGCAATGTGGCGCGTTTGACAGCATGATAGAAGAAGTGATTCATGATGAATCTGCAGCGAAGAAAAATGCGGTCAATGTTCGAGGCTTGACCGGACGTTCAGAGCCGCAACCCATTTCAAAAGTCGGGGGTGAAGCGGAAGAAAGAGTCCATTTGGCGATTGGCGAATTTGCACGCGTCCTCGGCGGCGGCATCGTGCCGGGTTCCATCGTTTTGGTGGGTGGTGATCCGGGCATTGGCAAATCCACTTTGATGTTGCAAATGGCAATGGAGATGGCGAAGACGCAAAAAGTTTTGTATGTGTCGGGTGAGGAATCTGAACGGCAAATCAAAATGCGTGCGATGCGTTTGAAAAATGTAGGGGCACAGCAAGATGATTCTTTATCAAAGACTTCAAAAAATTCCGCTGTGCCCTTACCAGATAATTTATTGTTGGTGACTGAAACGAATCTCGAAGTAATTTTGAATCATGTAGGCGCCTCACAACCTGACCTGTTAATTGTTGACTCCATCCAAACAGTTTATTTATCCCAATTAGATTCGTCTGCGGGTTCGGTGACTCAGGTGCGTGAATGTTCATCGCAATTACGCGAGTTAGCAAAATCATCGGGCGTTTCAGTGTTTATGATTGGGCATGTGACCAAAGAAGGCAATATTGCGGGTCCGCGTGTGTTGGAACATATTGTGGATACAGTTTTATATTTAGAAGGCGACCGTTTTCAAGCCTATCGTTTGTTGCGTTCTGTGAAGAATCGTTTTGGCGCAACATCTGAAGTTGGCGTGTTTGAAATGCGAGAAGGCGGATTAACCGAAGTGACGAATCCATCCGAAGCATTTTTAGCAGAAAGATTAGTCAATGCCGCAGGCTCATCCATTGCAGTGACAATGGAAGGCACACGACCTATCTTGGTTGAAATTCAAGGTCTAACATCACCGACTCAATTTGGAAATGCACGTCGCACACCGAATGGGGTGGACTTTAATCGTTTGTTATTAATTACAGCCGTATTAACTCGTCGAGTTGGATTAAAACTTGCAGAACAAGATGTTTTTGTAAACGTGGTCGGTGGGATTCAAATTGACGAACCTGCCGCAGATTTAGCCATCGCCGCCGCAATTGCATCATCATGGAAAGACCTGCCTGTTAAAGCAGATGTTGTTTTCATTGGTGAAATTGGTTTGGCAGGTGAGTTGCGTATGCCGGGTCAAATGGTGGCGCGATTAAGAGAAGCACAAAAGTTGGGATTCAAAACTGCTATCGTTCCCAAAGCAATTCGTAAGGGTGAAGAATATCCCAAAGGAATTGAGATTATTGAAGTCAGGTCTTTGGATCAGGCTTTGGATGCGGCGTTGAAGAAGAGTTAAGAGAGTAGAGAACAGAGAACAGTAATCAGTTGTCAGTTATCAGTAGGGGCGACTGGCCAGTCGCCCCTACAAAAAAGAGGTAAATTATGTGCAGAAGTATTAAACCCTTACGAAATATGGACCATCCCGTCACGGAGCAAGAGATTCAAGAAGCGGCATTGCAATACATTCGTAAAGTGAGTGGATATCGCAAGCCGTCAAAAGTTAATGAGGAAGCATTTAACAAGGCAATTGAAGAAGTTGCTGAGTCAACAAGGAAGATGTTGGGGGAGTTGATTATTAAGAATGCTAGTTAACAAAGGTATATATGTATAATTTATTTGTAACTGCAGAACTAGAGAGGTGGAATAGAAGTTATGTTACATTTGAGAGCAAAAGAGTATTTGAATATACTAGCAGTCATATTTTTGAAAAATATAAGATACTTAATTCATTAACAAAAAAAGAATTATTGAGCTTTCCATCGTTGTTCACATATGAAAAATTTCGTCAACTCGATGCTCGTATTGGATGGATAAATAATATAAGTGTCACTAGAGGCTCAGTACAAATTGAATTCGATATTGATTTTTATTATCCCTCAATTCGAGCTGAAGACTTAGATAAACTTTCATCCGCTTTGGATATTGATAGTGGTGAAATGAATAGAACACATTGGGCAGTTAAGAATGTGGATTTATTTAAAACCCTTTATGAGGCGAAATTAATTAATGCTAAAGAGCCAATTGAACTTCGAGTTTTTCTTTGTTATTGTTCTGAAGATAGTGACAAAGCAGAAGTTCTTTATAAAAAGTTATCAAATTATGGTGTAAAAGTTTGGTTTAATAAAAAAGATATATTGCCAGGTCAAAATTGGGAGACTAAAATTCAAGGTGCAATTAAGGAGTCCCATCTAGTTATTGTTTGTTTATCTAACAAATCTGTTACAAAAGAAGGATTTGTTCAAAAAGAATTAAAAACTGCTATAGATATTGCGGACGAAAAACCAGAAGGAACAATATTTATGATTCCAGCGAGATTAGAAGATTGCGAAGTTCCTAATTCGCTATTAAAGTATCAATGGGTAGACTTATTTTCAGACGATGGTGATGAAAGACTTAAAAGTGCTTTGTTTGAGCGCGCAAAAAATTTAAATATAAGAATTAAACCAATAGATTAAGGAGATTAAGGTGCCCCTTGACCCAAACTACAACCAACTGAATCGCGAATCCACAAATCGGATCAAAAATCTAGCCGCCAACCTTAATGATGAACAAATGCAAACCCGCGTTGGCGAACATTGGACGGTGGCGATTGCTTTTGTCCACTTGGCGTTTTGGGATAGGCGCGTGTTAGCCACATTGGAAGAAACTGCAAAGAATGGAAAATTGTCCGTTGTGGAAGTCGAAACTGTAGTCAATGACTTGTCTCTGCCACTGTGGGCAGTTGTCCCTGCGAAAGAGGCGATTAAACTCGCGATTGAATCCGCCCAAGAGTTGGATAGTCAACTAGAAAAATTTCCAAAAGATTTATTAGAAGAAATGTATGAGCATAACAAAAGACTCGTCGTCCGTGCTTTGCATAGAAACGAACATTTGGATGAAGTGGAAGAGGCTTTGAGACGATAGACCATAGACGATGGACGATAAAATGGTCTACGGTCTATTGTCCATCGTCAGAAATTCAATACTACAGTAGGGGATAAATTTACAACTTTTTTTAAATCGGGGCGTATAGAGTGTCAGGAGCAATAAAATGAACAAAAAAATTATCTCAGCATTTTTAGTGCTTGCAATCGTAAGCATGGCTTGTGGATTCGACATTAACTTACCTAGACAATCCGAGCCAATTCCAACCGAAACAAAAGACATTAACGTCCCATATCCTGATTCAGAAGAAGTAAACCTCAAACTTTCTTTCGGAGCAGGTGAATTAATCCTTGCCCCCGGCGCAAGTGACCTTGTAGATGGTACTGCCACCTACAACTACGCAGAATTTGAGCCAGAAATTGTTACTGAGGAAAATAATATCGAAATAAAAATGGGTGATAGCAATTTCAACCGTTTGCCATCATTCAATGACGATATCGAAAATACTTGGGATTTCAAACTTGGTACTGAACCAATGAACTTACGCATTGATTCGGGTGCGTATCAAGGCAGGTTTGAACTCGGCGGGCTCTCATTAACCAATCTTGATATCAATGACGGTGCCGCAGATGTAGAGTTATCTTTCTCTGAATTAAACAAAGTAGAAATGACTCAATTCACTTATTCAACCGGTGCAAGCAATGTCAAACTCACTGGGCTTGCCAATGCCAACTTTAGCATTCTCGATTTTTCATCGGGTGCAGGTGATTACACTTTAGATTTTTCTGGTGAACTTCAACGCGATGCAACTGTCACAATTTCATCTGGTTTGAGCAATGTCATTGTAATTGTTCCAGAAGGCACCAATGCGATTGTCACTGTTGAAGGTGGCGCATTAAACGTCAATGCTGATTCAGGTTGGAGTCAAAGAGGAAGCGTGTATGAACAAGACGGCGAAGGTCACACGCTTACCATCATCATTGATATGGGTGCGGGCAATCTCACACTCACTGATTAAATTCTAAACCTCTCGGATATAATACTGAGAGGTTTTTTTATTTAAGGATAATGCGATGAAACCAATATTTAGATTTTTTTCCGCTTTGATGTTTTTGACAATGGCATGTGTTGTGCCCGGGCTTTCAACTGATGCGCCTCAATCCGCGCCGACGCCTGATACGCGACTTGAAAGTATGGTTGCCCTTACAGTTTCCGCCGCACTTGAAATGACTCAACAAGCCGTGCCAACAGAGCCTCCATTGCCCACTGCAACCATTGAACCTACAGCAACTCCTACCCTGCAACCTGATTCATCCGGTAGCTCATTAGCAAAAAACGAAGATGGTACTTTTACTTTTATTGATGGTCTTGGGAAATATCAATTCTCAATTTCAAGTGAATTGATACCATTAAGAATCAATCAACAAGAATATTTAGAAGCATGGCTTTTACCAGAAGCTAGTAATCCAGTCGTCCAACGTTATTTAGATAGTCTCCAAAAACAAGACCCTAGTCGTGTGCGTTTGTATATACTTGACTTTGATGAAGAACGAATGGCTAGTGGTTTTATAAACAATATCAATGTATTATGGGAAGAGAATGAAGATTTTTCTTTAGAAGATGAAACAGATATTGTGGAACTTGCTAATTCATATCCAGAAATGTTATCAGGGTCAGAAGTGTTAACTACTGAAATTACAAACCTAGAAAATGGAATAAGGATTGGTGTGATTACATCTAACGCATCTGTTACTACATTGGAAAACGTCGATGTGGTTTTATTTCAAAAACAAATTGTCATTGATTTATCAGTTGGTACGTTGGCTCTAACACTTTCTACTGATGAAAAATGGCAAAACACCATTGAGCCATTGTTTGATGAAATTTTAGAAACGATTACCCTTATTGATTAAGAGGAATTATTTATGTCATCATCTCGCGTAATCCGTTCACCTCACGGCACACAACTGACTTGCAAAAATTGGCTCAGTGAAGCCGCATATCGCATGATTCAAAATAATTTAGATCCTGAAGTAGCAGAAAAGCCAGAAGATTTAGTCGTGTATGGTGGGCGTGGAAAAGCCGCACGCAATTGGGAATCATTTGATGCGATTTTGGAATCACTGAAAATTTTAGAAGAAGATGAAACTTTATTGGTGCAATCAGGAAAACCAGTGGTTGTTTTCAAAAGTCATAAAGATGCCCCCAAAGTTTTAATTGCTAATTCAAATCTCGTTCCTCATTGGGCAACATGGGAAAAATTTGATGAGTTAGATAAAAAAGGACTCATCATGTATGGTCAGATGACAGCGGGTTCATGGATTTACATCGGCACACAAGGAATTTTGCAAGGCACATATGAAACTTTTGGTGCATTAGCAAAATTAAAAGGTTGGGGTTCGTTAAAAGGTAAATTTGTTTTGACGGCTGGACTTGGCGGAATGGGTGGTGCACAACCTTTATCAATTACGATGAATGAGGGCGTAGGATTAATCGTCGAAGTAGATAAAGAACGAGCTGAAAGAAGAAGAGCCATTGGATATGTTGATTTAGTCGTTGATACGTTAGAAGAAGCGATGACCTTGGTTGAAGAAAATAAATCCAAAGGCAATGCGATTTCAATTGGTTTGATTGGTAACGCCGCAGATGTGTACACCGAACTCTTTCAGCGTGGCGTGATTCCCGATGTAGTCACAGATCAAACGTCAGCGCATGAAGCGTTGTTTTATGTGCCAAGCGGATTAACTGTCACAGCGGCAGATGAAATGCGAAAATCAAATCCAGAAAAATATAAAAAGATGGCGATGGATTCAATGTCTAAGCATGTGCAGGCGATGTTGAATTTTCAGCGTGCTGGTGCAGAAGTATTTGATTATGGAAATAATATTCGTCAACAAGCATTTAATAATGGCGTGAGTGATGCGTTTGAATTTCCAGGGTTTGTGCCTGCGTATATTCGTCCTTTGTTTTGTGAAGGTAAGGGACCATTTCGATGGGTTGCACTCTCTGGCGATAAAGAAGATATTTACACAACCGATAAAGCCATTATGGAATTGTTCCCCGAAGATGCACATTTGCATCGCTGGTTGAAAATGGCGAAAGAAAAAGTTCCATTTCAAGGTTTGCCTTCACGCATTTGTTGGCTCGGATATGGTGAACGCGCCAAAGCAGGTTTGATGTTTAATGAATTGGTCGCCAGCGGAAAAGTGAAAGCCCCAATTGTAATTGGGCGTGACCATTTAGATTCAGGTTCAGTCGCTTCACCAAATCGTGAAACTGAATCAATGCTTGATGGCTCCGATGCAATTTCTGATTGGGCGATTTTGAATGCGATGATTAATGCGGTTGGTGGTGCGACTTGGGTTTCTTTTCATCATGGCGGTGGCGTGGGTATGGGCTATTCACAACATGCCGGTCAAGTGATTGTTGCAGATGGAACCCCTGAAGCCGCGAAACGATTGGAAAGGGTTTTGACCACTGACCCAGGCATGGGCGTAGTCCGCCATGCTGACGCGGGGTATCAAATTGCAATCGAAGCCGCGAAGCGTCATAAAATCAAAATGCCGATGTTGAAATAAATCCTGTGAAACGTTTTTTTTCTTTATCGTTTATCTTTATATTAATCATTGGATGTAGCCCCGCATCAACCGTGTGGGGAGTTGCTTACACACCTACGCCAAATCCTAATGGGGACATTGTTATAGCAAGTGAAACATCAGCAGTCTTAGCAAATAACATTGCAGTAGAAATTCAAACCATTGCACCAACAGCCACAATTACAAAAACACCTGCGCCTACTGCTACGATTACATTAACACCAATTCCATCCAAAGCAGATATTGAACGAGTGATTATTATTAGTTTTGATGGTCTGCGACCTGATGCAATTGACCTTGCGCCCATGCCAAACTTAATTGATTTGCGTGATAATGGCGCACATTCTCCATTAAATACAAGAACGATTGATTATCCTGCCACATCACCGAGCCATGCTTCTATGTTGACAGGTTATTGTATGGAAGACCATGGCGTCATTTACAATAAATTTTTTCAATACATGGGCTATGCCAAAGGCACAGATATTTTTCAACTTGCGCATGAAGCCGGTATGAAAACTATTATGATTGTCAGCAAAGATAAGATGCGTCAAATGGCAGAACCTGAAACAACCGATGTATTTGAAATTGCGTATGGTGAACCTGCTATTCAAAGAACTGTGCTTCCATATCTGGAAGAAGATTTTGGATTGATGTTTGTTCACTTTGCTGGCGGTGATAATCGCGGACATAAATATGGTTGGATGTCTGGCGAATATATGAAAGTATTGCGCGAAGGCGATGCCGTCTTAGGCGAAATGATAAAAACGCTCAAAGAAAATAATTTATTTGATACAACTTTATTTATCATTTCATCAGACCATGGCGGGCATGATAGAAATCACATTGGCTTGCTGATTGAAGATTATCGCATCACATGGATTGCATATGGTCCAGGCGTGGTGCAAACCGAAATTGAACGTCAGTTATACACATTTGATACCGCCGTCACTGCCGCGTATGCTTTGGGCTTTCCGCTTCAACCTGATTGGGACGGCATTCCCGTTTACGAAATTTTTGGTGAAGATCCACTCAAAACACATGATGGTTACCCTTGCAAAACATGATTCGCTTTCTCAAACAATTGATATTGCTTGCACTCTTCTTGCAAGCCTGCGGAGGAACTTCCGCTTCTCTCCCTACCCTTCAACCTGCTTCACTCCCTACACCGACTCTTACACCGAGTCACACACCTTCACCATTTACACAGACGCCACTTCCAAGTGCTACGTCTACACCAGCCCTCAACGTCGCGCGTGTGTTAATAGTCTCATTTGATGGTTTACGCCCGGATGCTATTCAAGCCGCAGAGATGACTACTGTGATGTCATTAATGCAAAATGGTGCTTACACATTAAATGCTCAAACCATTGTGCCAAGCCTTACATTGCCTTCTCATACTTCTATGTTAGTCGGAACATGCCCCGCAAAACATATTGTGCGTTGGAATGAATATGTACCTGAAAATGGTTACGCATTAGGAACTGATATTTTTGATTTAGCAAATAATGCTGGATTAAGAACTGTCATGGTGGCTGGTAAAGAAAAACTTCGCCAAGTGACAGAACCTAGCAGTACTGACTTTTTCGGTTTTGTAGATAGCACAGATAAAGTTAATGACATAATTTCACTTGAAACCATGGCAATTGAAGAAATCCGCAAAGGCTTTGATTTAATGTTTTTGCATTTTCCTGATGGTGACTTAGCAGGTCACGCCGATGGCTGGATGTCTAATGAGCAATTGTTGGCGTATAGACTAGACGATAAATCATTAGGCTTGATATTTGATGTAATGAAAAGCCGTAATTTATATGACGATACATTAATCATCGTCACCTCAGACCATGGCGGACATGATACGACTCACGGAAGCGATTTGCCTGAAGATTTAACCATCCCATGGATTATCAGTGGTCCGCTTATCGTGAGAAATGAACTTGCTACACAAGTATATACAATGGATACTGCCGCCACAGTCGCATTTGCATTAGGTTTGCCAATTCCAACAGAATGGGATGGTATTCCAGTATATGAAGCATTCGGCTTACCCTTTGACCCATTAAGAGCAGGTGGTTGCACGGGAACTCCTTAGTAAAAGTTAAGAAAAAGATGAAGGAAACAGAATCAAGTATCCCTTAGGTATGAAGCGTTTCATCTTATAAATCTCTTATCATTTTTGTAATTGACAAGCAACTTATACAAGAGTATTATCGTAGAGTTCTACTGTAGGGAGTAGCCACCCGAAAGGGTCAGTCAAGTCGTCAATACAGAGTAAACACTCTCGGCTGACTGTATGTGTAACAAACACTACTGGCGAGACTACCACGATACCTGTCGTGGGGTCTCGTTTTTTTATTGCCCCACCAAAATTTTAAGGAGTAATATTTTATGGTTATGGAAGAATCAATTTGGTTGTGGGTGGGTTTTAATATATTTGTGTTGTTCTTGCTAGCGTTAGACTTAGGAGTCTTTCACCGCAAGGCTCATGCAGTTTCAATGAAAGAAGCACTCATTTGGAGCATTGTATGGATTACGCTTTCCCTATTATTTAACTTAGTCATTTATTTATATTGGGACATAATGGTGCCGAACAGCAGTTACACAAATGGCGAAGCGGCATTGGCATTTTTAACTGGGTATTTAATTGAAAAATCTTTAAGCGTAGATAATATCTTCGTCTTTATTTTAATTTTCTCTTATTTCGCAGTACCAGACCAATATCAACATCGCGTTTTGTTTTGGGGTATTCTCGGCGCGCTCATCATGCGTGGTACATTAATTTTAGTGGGCAGTGTGTTGCTTGAAACCTTCCACTGGATTATTTATGTCTTCGGTGCCTTCTTAATTTTCACGGGTATTCGCATGGCTCGCCAACAAGATGAAGAATTGAAACCTGATGAAAACCCAGTTGTGAAATTTTTTAGAAGATTTGTACCCGTTACCGAAAACTATCAGGATGACAAATTCTTCATCCGCCGTGCTGGACGGCTTTTCGCCACGCCTCTTTTCTTGGTTCTACTTGTTGTTGAAAGCACCGACTTGGTCTTTGCCGTAGACTCTATCCCCGCGATTTTTGCAGTCACGCGTGACCCATTCATTGTCTACACCTCAAATGTGTGTGCCATTTTAGGTTTGCGAGCTTTATACTTCTTGCTTGCCAATGTGATGCACCAATTTGAATATCTCAAACTTGGTTTAGCCGTTGTGTTAACATTTATCGGCGTAAAAATGGTCATTATAGATTTGTATAAAATCCCAGTAGGCGTTTCGTTGGCTGTAGTTGCCAGTGTGTTGACCATATCAATCGTTGCCTCACTGATAAAATCTCGTAGAGATGCAAAAGAAAAAGTCCGCGAACGCGCGAAGGTGTAATAAAAAATTCTAGAACTCGGAGGTCTTACAGACCTCCGAGTTCTTTTTGTTTTACAGGATATAATTAAACAAAGAGATTACGACTATGCCACTTTACCAAATAAAATCACAAAAAGCACAACAAGTTAAGCCATCTTCATTTAAGAATGAAAAAGAGCTTCAAAGTTTGTTTGAAGAAAACTTAGAAGAATTATTGGGTGTACGTTATGTAGCCTCAGAATTTACAACGGGTGATAGACAACGTGGACGAATTGACACTTTAGGAGTTGATCAAGATGGAACTCCTGTAATTGTTGAATACAAAAAAATTGGTAAAGATAATGTAATTAATCAAGGTTTGTTTTATTTAGATTGGCTAGTTGACCATAAAGGTGATTTTACACTTGCAGCTCAAGAAAAATTGGGAAAAGATATTGAGATAGATTGGTCAAGCCCAAGATTAATTTTAGTAGCCGAAAGCTTTTCAGAATATGATAAGTATGCGGTTAATAGAATTGGTGCTAATATTCAGTTGTGGACGTATAGAAGATATGGAAGTGATTTTCTGTTTTTAGATTCTATTTTTGCAACAACAAATCAGAAAATATTGAAAAAAGAGAAGTTTGAGAAAATAGAAGAAGAACCAGTCGAAGAAATTATATATACCTTGGAATATCATTTGGATGAAAAATCCAAAGATGTAAAGTCATTGTTTGAAGCATTAAGAGAAAGAATCTTTGCCCTTAATGCTGATGGTGATATTATAGAAAAGCCAAATAAACTTTATTTGAGTTACAAACATGGAAAGAATTTTTGTGAAGTCCAAATTCAATCAAATAGCTTAAAAATATGGCTAGATATTCCTCATGCGGAAATAGATGACCCAAATAAATTAAGTAAAGATGTATCTAAAATAGGACATCATGGTACTGGAACTTCGGAAACAAAACTTTCCGATTTGTCTGAATTAGATGCTGTAGCCTACTTAATTGAACAATCTTATAAAAGAACTTTATAGCTCAACGTCTTTTTTTCTTACATACTTTTAATTAATCCCACTTGACAAAAACTTAACTCAGGCATAAAGTTAAGCCCGCTTAACTAAAAAGGTAACTTAACTATGTCTAAACAAATCAATCAGTCTCTACGCGAGTGGATGGATATTTTCATGCACCGTTCTATGCGTGGATGGAGTCAGTTTGCGAAATCAACTGGACTATCCATGCCACAATTTAGTATCTTGATGCAATTGCATCATAAAGGTCCGTGTGGCATGTCACAAATCAGTGAACGCTTTGAGATTTCCAACGCGGCGGCGAGTCAATTGGCAGAAAAACTTGTGCAAAGTGAATATATTGAACGCGCCGAAGACCCAAATGACCGTCGTGCCAAAGTTTTACAACTCACCAAAAAAGGCGAAGATTTAATCAATGCTGGAGTTGTTGAGCGTTATCGTTGGTTAGATGAATTGGTGAAAAAACTTTCTACAGATGAAAAATCAAAAGTGCATGAAGGATTAAGTATTTTGACCGAAATGGCGAAAAAACTAGAATCAAGAGAGTAGAGAACAGAGAACAGTAAATTCGCGACATTTTACTGATTCTCACCATAAAATCTCCATACTTTTCTGATACCTTTCACATAATCTTTTACTATTCTCTAATCATCTGTTCTCTTAAATCTTTTTTCAAAGGAACTTTATGCAAGCAACTCAATTTCGTAGAGCGACTCAACGTCGCACGCAAGACCCAAAGGCACGCAATGCCATCGGACGCGCCATTCGTTACTTGTTTAATTACAAATGGAATGCGGCACTTCCCTATTTATTTCTCGTTATTGCTACACTTTCACAATTGGCTGTTCCACGTATGGTGCGGAATATTATTGATGCAGTTACCAGTGGATATATTGCAAATCAAATTCTAGATGCCTTAGATAAAATTCCCGCACAATTTGTCGGAGCCGCCTTGCCGCAGATTCTCGAAGCCACAGGCAAAGATTCTGCTCTGACGCTTGATCAACTCAAAGTCCAGTTAGAAGCGGATGTTTCATCTGCCCCACAGACATTAATCAACGCGATTATTTTTATTGTCATCTTTGCAATCTTGCGTGGAGTCTTCGCATTTTTACAAGCCTATTGGGCTGAAAAAAATTCGCAAGCAGTTGCGTATGATTTGCGAAATGATTTGTATGCAAAAATTCAACGTTTGTCATTTTCATATCACGATAAAAATCAAACGGGTCAATTGATGATTCGCGCCACAGATGATGTGGAAAAAGTTCGCTTGTTCATTGGTCAAGGACTTGTGCAATTGGTTGGTTCGATAATTTTGTTAACTGGTACATTGATTATTTTATTTTCAACCAATGTAAAACTTGCCTTTACATCATTACCCATTTTGCCAGTTGCATTGGTTTTGTTTTTAGTATTCGGCGGTTTGGCACAACCCTTATTTATGAAAGTGCAACAAAAACTTTCGGCGTTGAATACTGTGTTGCAAGAAAATTTAGCAGGGATAAAAGTTATCAAAGCTTTTACACGCGAACGTGAACAACAAAAAAGATTCAAAGATTCTGCTGATGATGCCATGCAACAATCAATCGTTGTGGCACGCTTGTTTACATTTTTGTTCCCATTGATTTTCATGGTGGCAAATATGGGACAAGTCGCTATCTTAAATGTCGGTGGCAAAGAAATTATTGCAGGCGCATTGAGTTTGGGTGAATGGCAAGAATTTTCTTTGTATTTACTTTATTTATTTATTCCAATTGCACAACTTGGGTTCATCATCACACAATTGGGTCAAGCCTCCGCATCTGCTACCAGAATTTTTGAAATCATTGATGCAAAATCTGACATCACCGATAAACCAAATGCAGTCAAACTTCCACAAGTAAAAGGTGATGTGAAATTTGATAATGTCACCTTTAGATATTTCGGTGGTGGTGAAGCGGTGTTATCCAATGTTTCATTTGAAGCAAAATCTGGTGAAACGATTGCGTTGCTCGGCGCAACAGGTTCAGGTAAAACAACCATCATCAATTTGCTTCCACGTTTTTATGACCCTACTGAAGGTCAAATCACAATTGATGGAAATGAACTTCGTGATGTCACGCTGGATTCGCTTCGTTCACAAATCGGTATCGTTTTGCAAGAGACAACTTTATTCAGCGGAACGATTCGCGAAAACATTGCTTTCGGTAAAACTGATGCAAGCGATGAAGAAATTATCGCCGCCGCAAAAGCCGCGCAAGCGCATGATTTTATTTCATCATTCCCTGAAAAATATAATACGCATGTTGGTGAACGCGGCACCACATTATCTGGTGGACAAAAACAACGCGTCGCTATCGCGCGTGCTTTGTTATTGAATCCAAAAATTTTAATTCTTGATGATTCCACATCATCTGTTGATCTCGCAACCGAAGCCGCGCTTCAAAGTGCCTTGGATGTTTTGATGAAAGGTCGCACCTCGTTTGTCATCGCGCAACGCATCAGCACTGTTATGAATGCAGACAAAATTCTTGTACTCGATAAAGGCAAAGTGGTTGCTGAAGGAAAGCATAAAGAACTTATGGAAGATAGCCCGATTTACGCAGAAATTTATAACTCACAGATTCTTGTTCATGAAAAAGGCGGTGCCCAATGATGCGCATGGATTTGCTCAAACAAGAAACACTCAAACCACAAAACGTGTGGAACACCCTCGCGCGCTTTGGTAACTACTTCGGAAAATTTTGGTATGTCTTACTTATCGCGCTGATATTAATTGTAGTTTCAACATGGACTCAAGTAACATCTCCACGATTAACAGGACAAGCTACTGATTGTTTTCTCGTTCCCAACGGAGTCAGTGCCTTCGCTTCATTCTCAGGGACAGCGGATACTGAAACCCAAGCAGTGACTTCATCTTGTTGGCTTTTCTCTGACCCTGCAACCTTAACTGGCACACCCAAAATTATTTCTACTTTATATCAACTCAATGATTTTCCAATCATTGACCCAGCCACTGCCACAGCAGATGAACGCATTGCAGGCTTATGGCGTTTGATTCTGATAATGATTGGCTTATTCATTGTAGGTGCTTTACTTACAGGTACTTTGTTCTTCGTCATGTCATGGACAGGTCAACATGTGCTTCGTGAATTGAAAATAGATTTATTCAATCACTTGCATAAACTTTCATTGAGTTACTACGCCGAGCACGAAGCAGGTGACTTAATGAGTCGCATCACCAATGATACATCTGCCATTGAACAAGCTTTTTCATTTGCTCTCGTTCAAGTATTTAGCGGAATCTTGTTAATCGTGTGGACTGCTTATAGCATGATTACAGATAGTTTGCCGTTTGCGTTGCTTTCTTTGGTGATTGCACCTGTGATGTTTTATGTCACTTATTATTTCTCCATGCAAGCTCGTAAAGCATTCCGTGTGGCGAGAGAAGAAATTGGCTCAGTCAATGCGGAGTTACAAGAATCAATTTCAGCAGTAAGAGAAGTACAAGCCTTCAATCGTGCTGATGAAAACATTGAACAATTTAAAGAAGTCAACGCCGCAAATCGAGATGCAAATGTCCGCGCAGTTTCATTTACCTCTGCACTAGCCCCAGCACTTGAAGCACTATCGTATGTTGCTTTAGCAGTCGTTGTTGGTGTAGGTGGTTGGATTTTACTAAGCGGCGGCGAATTTATGGGAACCGTAGTCACGCTTGGTTTGGTTGTGACATTTCTTCAATATGTGCAACGCTTCAACCAACCGATTCAACAAATTGCCGTTTTGTGGACAAATATCCAAAACGCGATTGCAGGTGGTGAAAGAATCTTCAGCATTTTAGATGAACAACCTGCCATTGCAGATAAAGCCACTGCCAAAGAAATGAAAGAAATCAAAGGCTTAGTTGAATTTGAGAATGTATCTCATGAATATGAAGATGGCGTGCCTGTTTTGAAAGGTGTTTCTTTCACAGCACAACCTGGGCAAACTTTTGCAATCGTTGGTCCAACGGGTGCAGGAAAAACAACTATTATTAATTTGCTTCCCCGCTTCTATGATGTCAGTGAAGGTTCTGTCAAAATTGATGGCGTGGATGTAAGAGATGTAAAAGCCGAATCGATTCGCAAACAAGTTGGCATAGTGCTTCAAGATACGTTCTTGTTCAGCACAACTGTGATGGAAAATGTCCGCTTCGGAAAACCTGATGCAACTGATGAAGAAGTAATGGCGGCCATTAAACTTGCTAATGCCGATTCATTTATTGAAAGATTACCAGAAAAATATCAAACTGTTTTAGGTGAACGTGGTTCTGGATTATCACAGGGGCAAAGACAATTATTGTCCATTGCACGCGCAGCGCTTGCAGACCCGAGAATTCTTATTTTAGATGAAGCCACTTCATCCGTTGATACTCGTACAGAACGCCTCATTCAAAAAGCATTTGACCAATTACTTGCAGGTCGCACATCATTTGTGATTGCACATCGTTTATCCACGATTCGTAATGCAGATCAAATTCTCGTTTTGAAAGCGGGTCAAATTATTGAGCGTGGAAAACATGAAGAACTGCTCGAAAAGAAAGGTTTTTATTACGATTTGTATATGAGTCAGTTCAAAAAGCAAGAAGAAGTTGAAGAAGCAGTAACTGCATAAAAAAAGACCTCGGAGGTTTTCAAAACCTCCGAGGTCTAATTATTTAGGGTGCCTCTTGTCCTGTAAGTTCTTTATACTTCGCAAAATCGGCTTCTGCTTCCGCGTTTTTTCCTAATTTTTGATATGCAACTCCACGGTAGTAGTAAGCCAACGCATCTTGCGGATTGATTTGAACCGCTTGGTTAAAATCTTGAATTGCAAGTTCATATTCACCTAATTTGCTATATACAATCCCACGATTGATATAAGCTTCTAGATATTGAGGATTGAGTTGGATGGCTTGATCATAATCTTGGATAGCAAGTTCATATTCACCTAAAACACTGTAGGCACTGCCACGATTGTTATAAGCTCCTAGATATTGAGGATTGAGTTGGATGGCTTGGTCATAATCTTGGATAGCAAGTTCATATTCACCTAAGCCAACATAATAATTTCCGCGGTTGATGTAAACCTCTGCAAGTTCTGGAGTGATTTGGATAGCTTGGTTGTAATCCTGAATCGCAAGCTCATACTCGCCTAAAAGGCTGTAAGCATATCCGCGATTGCTATAAGCCTCTGCAAGTTGCGGATTGATTTGAATGGCTTGGTCATAATCTTGAATAGCGTTTTCATACTCACCTAAAAGGCTGTAAGCATATCCTCGATTGCCATAAGCATCTGCAAATTGTGGATTGATTTGAATGGCTTGGTCATAATCTTGAATGGCAAGTTCATATTCATCTAAATCAGCATAAACACCCCCACGGTTGAAGTAATAATCTGCATCTTGTGGATTGATTTCAATGGCTTGATTGTAACTTTGAATAGCCAGTTCGAATTCGCCTAATTTTTGATAAGCATTACCACGATTATTGTAAGCGCTAAAGTGTTGTGGATTGATTTTGACAACTTGATTAAAATCATTAATCGCAAGTTCATGTTCGTCTAAGCCTAAAAAAGCATTACCGCGATTATAGTAAGCCTGAATAAATTGTGGATGGATCTTGATAGATTCAGTGTAACTTTGGATAGCTAGTTCATTTTTGCCTAAGTCCATATAGGCATTCCCTTGATTATAGTATGCCAATGGATCTTGTGGATCGATCTGTATCAATAGATCATAATTTTGAATAGCAAGTTCGTATTCACCTAAGTCAGAATAAGTATTTCCACGATTGCCGTAAGCATATGTAAAATCTGGATTTATCTGGATAGCTTGGTCGTAATCTTGGATGGCACGTTCATATTCACCTAAATCTCCGTAAGCATTCCCACGGTTGTAGTATAGGTGCTCATTTTGTTGGTTGAATTGAAATGCCTTGTTATAATCTTGAATTGCAAACTCGGGTTTGTTTAATGATGAGTATGAATTTCCTCGATAAAAATAAATTTCAAATAAGTTTTCAAATAATAAAGGAGATTCAGGCAAATTTGTTAATGATTCATCAAAATAAATTATTGCTATTTCGTAATTTTCAGATTCATATTCAAGAATACCAGCCAGAAATGAAATCAATGCACTGGTTTCATCACCTACTTTTTGTTGAAAAGAAAAAGACTCCATTTCCGATATTGTTGTAGTGGGTTGAAAAACATCACTTTCTTTTAATGACAACAATTGGCTAGGAGAAAGATTTTCAATGTGAATGTTGACATTTGGGTTTTCCGTCGGGCGATACCAACCCCAAATCACAATGTCCGCTAAATAATCTTTTCCAAGCTCACCAGCATACTCGCTTCCTTTTGATACGGTAATAATTTCATCAATTGAAATGATTTCAACATTTTCATCACTTAAAAAATCATCATTTAGATTTTCTATAATTTCATTGCGTAAGCCATAAACTTCTTCGGGTCCTTCAAATTCGGCAATAAGTACAATTAATTTATTTTCTTGTGCTTTACGATGTTGAATAAGTGAGAAAACACCAACAATAGTTGCCAAAGATATAAGGACTAATCCGCCGATTGCGATTTTTCGTAAATATGATGGGTAATACGGAATTTTTTCTTTACGAGGATTATCAGCATATATGCGATAACTCCCATAAGTGATTATTTCGGTTCTAATTACAATAAAAACTAATGCGACAATGAGAAGAGATAGTCCGATACCTGCAAATATATAGGTAAGTAATGCTTGGTTTCCTAACCATATTTGATAGAAATTAAGTAATAGTAGAATTGCGCCTAAAACACCTGCTATAGGCGACCATATCTTTTTGATTAGTTCAAAAAAGCTAACATTATTTTCAGGTTCTTTATCAGCCATAGTATTCCTCCAAATTTACCTGCTTTCATAATACACAAATTACCTCGCCCCTACAATATTTTCAACAACTTCGTTGTATCTTCCAAAATTTCGTCTGCACCCATTTTTCGTAATTCATATTCTTCGCCAAATCCGCACAACACACCGACCGTTTGCGCACCAGCGGATTTGCCAGCACGAATATCTACAGTTGTATCACCAATCATTAGACAATGTTCTGGGGCGACGTTCATCTTTTCTGCCGCGAGAAAGATAGGGTCTGGATAGGGTTTTGTGTATTTGGCAGATAAACCTGTGACGATGACATCAAAATATTTGACCAAATCAAACTTTTCTAGGAATTTCATGTTCGTTTTTTCATCTCTGGCACTGATGATTGCCATCGGATAACGCCCATGTAATTGTTTGAGCATGTCATCTACGCCGGGCACGAGTAGAAATTCTTTGGCAGAATAATGTTTGTGTTGAGAAAAAAAGTTGATAAGGGCAACCATGTAGACGTCAAGATGAAGCCTATCCGCTACACTGAGTAAGGCGTTGCCCGGAGATTCCATCCACATCACCAAACGGCGGGCAGAATGATGCGGGTCTTTGAATAAAAATCGAGGAAAAAACTTAGTAAATCTTTGGGTATATACGTTATCACTGTCGCTGAGCGTACCATCTACGTCAAAGCACAAGGCTTTGATCTTTAGGACATTTAGGGGCATGGATTAATTGTACCAAAGGGGCTATACTTGTTGCGGAATTATCTAAATGGGTAAAAATGATGACTGAAAGCCGCACACGTCCCCTTCTTGAACTGCTCGTGAGAGTCAGTCGTGAAGTTGCCACTGCACTAGACCTTCGAACGGTTTTACAACGTTTGTTGTTTGCGGCATTGCAATATGTCGGCGGTGAACGTGGCAGTATTGTGGTAATGGACGATAATGGCAAACCAGTAGATGCCACCATTGTGTATGGCAGGCAGTTCCACGACCATACAACACAACAATTAAGAGAAACGGTCGAAAAAGGGCTGGCGGGTTGGGTTGTGCAAAATCGTCAACCAGCATTGGTGCCAGATACCAGCAGAGATGACCGTTGGCTACGCCGTGCAGATGATGCCGCAGACAAAAGTGGACCAAAGTCGGCTATTTGTGTGCCATTGGTTGCACGCGATAAACTAGTCGGCGTTTTAACTTTAGTTCATCCTGTTCCCAACTCATTTAATGAAGAACACATGAATTTAATGCAAGCGATTGCAGACCAAGCCAGTATTGCGGTTTTGAATGCACGTTTGTATACAGAAACACAACGCACCGCGCGGATTTATTCCGCATTGGCAGAAGGTGCGGCGGCGATTAATACCTCGTTAGAAATGCCTGATGTGTTACGTCGCATCTTGACTCAGACCATGCAGGCTCTGCAGGTGGAAACAGTTGCTTTGGCTTTACTCGACAATAAAGACGACCTTGTGTTCCATGCCGCCGCGGGTAATAACTCCGGTAGTATTACTGGGCAACGCATCCGCGCAGGGCAAGCACTAGCAGGGGTTGTCGTCAAAGACAAATATGGATTAATTATCCCGAATACACGCCTAGACTCACGCTTCACTGAAGAAGATAAATTGAATGGACTCGACATGCGCGCATTAGCCATTGCGCCAATTCAAGCGCACGGAAAAGTCATTGGCGTGTTAGAAGCTATTAATCCAACCACTGGTACATTTGACCCTGATGCATTAGTAGTCATGTCTGGTTTAGGAAGTTTGGCGGGCTCAACGATTGAAAATGCCGCACTGTTTGAACGCTTACAAAAAGCACATCAACATTATCGTCAATTGTTTGAAGACAGTGTGGATATGATTTTGATTACTGACTGGAATGGCAAAGTGTTAGAAGCAAATCGTGAAGCAGTCAAATTAAGTGGATATTCGCTAGTAGAATTACATCAAATTACCATTGACCAATTACATGAAGTGAATTGGAATAAAACAGGTTTGAATTTTGAAACGCTCAAAAACGGCAAAGGCTGTCAATACGAGTCAGGTATCTTGCGCCAAGATGGTACATCACTGCCAATTGAAGTCTATGCTCGCCGCGTAGAATATGACAGCACAGATGGTATTCAATGGATTATGAAAGACATTTCGGCACGCAAAGAATTAGATGCCTTGCGTGATGATATGACCTCAATGATTTTTCATGACTTGCGCTCACCTCTAGGGAACATTGTCTCTAGTCTAGAGATGATGAGTAGTTTAATGCCAACAGAAGATGATACGTTAACTTCTATGTTAACCATTGCGAAAAATTCTACCGGACGTATTCAACGTTTGGTAAATTCATTATTAGATATTAATCGCTTAGAGTCGGGTCAACAAATTGTAGACCAAAACTCAATTAACCCAGTGGACTTAGTGCGCGAGTCATTACATGATGTTGCCCCAAGTGCCAATGCTCGCCAACAAAATATCCAAAATAAAGCTACAGGTGTTCTCCCGTTAATTTGGGTAGACCAAGATATGATTTATCGCGTGTTCGTGAATTTAGTAGAGAATGCTATTAAATTCACGCCAGTCAATGGGCATATTGAAGTTGGTGCACAAACTACAACCGATGGTGCCTTTGTAAAATTCTGGGTTAAAGATACCGGCACTGGAATTCCCACTGCAGACCAAGACCGCATCTTTGAAAAATTCACACGTTTGCGTGGTAAAAACAGAGCCGGTGGATTAGGTGTTGGCTTAGCATTTTGTAAGTTAGCAGTCAACGGGCATGGCGGTGAAATTTGGGTTGAAAGTGAAGTAGATAAAGGTACAACCTTTTGGTTAACATTACCTGTCTCTAAGAAGCATACAACGGGTCAACTCAAACGTGTCACTGGACGTTTAACCTTCAAACCAGATAAAAAGTAAACAAGTCTCGTAAATAGTAAATCCAAAATCGTAAATTTTGAATCGGAGCAACATGCAAGAAGTAACACAAAATATTTATATTGACGACCAATTTCCAGGCGTAACATTAGGCGTTATCGTCACACCACGTGGATTAATTCAAATTGACTCACCGCCATCCCCCGAAGATGCTCGCACTTGGCGTGCTTCCTTAATGAGTCTCGGTGGCGGCATAGACCGTGTCTTAGTTAACATGGATGCTCATCCAGATCGAACACTTGGCGCCCGCGCTATGGATTGCATTGTGATTGCCCATGAAAAAACTGCTAATATTTTTCGCACACGCCCTAGCACTTTCAAAGCACAAGGCGAAGAAACAGGCGCCGATTGGGAATCAATTCCCGGTTTAGGTAGTGTACGTTGGGCATTGCCCGAAATTTCTTTTTCAGACCAAATGTCATTGCATTGGGGCAATTCACCCGTTTTGTTAGAACATCATCCCGGTCCATCACATGGTTCTATTTGGGTGCATTTGCCAGAAGAAAAGATTTTATTTGTTGGTGATACCGTCATGAAAAATCAGCCGCCATTTTTAGCAGGCTCAAATCTAAAAGCATGGCTTGAGTCACTCAATGAACTTTTAGATTCAACGTACAAAGGTTATACATTCATCAGCAGTCGTGGTGGCATCGTAACAAATACAATCATAAAAAATCAATATGATTTTCTTAAACACGTTAGCGATAAATTAAATAAAATCACTACAAAAAAACCAAACCCCGCTACCGTTGAAAAGTTAGTAACATCCATGCTTACTTGGTTCAAAGCACCAGCCGCGCGTCAAAAACAATTTGCACAACGCCTGCGTTATGGCTTGCTTCATTACAACGCGCGCCAATATCACCCCACAAATCAATCCAGTGAGGATTAATGAACGCGCATCAGCCGCTTCTTAATCTCATCCGCGGAAACATTATCGAATCCCAGCACTTTGGCTCCATCGCAGTTGTAGATTCAGCTGGAAAATTACTTTATTCTTATGGCGACCCGTACACGGTCGCTTTTTTGCGTTCATCCGCAAAACCTTTTCAAGCATTACCATTTGTTGAAAAAGGAGGAGTAGAACATTTTGGATTTACTGAATCTGAACTTGCGATTTCATGCGCCTCACACGAGACGGGACAACTGCATCTTGACCTGATACATTCGCTTCAAGTGAAAGTTGGGATTCAAGAACAGCATCTACAATGTGGTCCACATCTTCCCGCTGATGCAAAAAAATTAAAAGAAGTCATTAAGCAAGATATCAAGCCAACTCCAAACTTCAACAATTGTTCTGGCAAACACACCATGATGTTAGCCTTCGCCAAAATGCGCGGACTTTCTTTGGATGATTACCTTGATATGGAACATCCCATTCAAGTTGATATTTTGAATACCATTTCAGAAATGTGCCTGATAGATAAAAACAAAATCGAACTCGGTGTAGATGGATGTTCCGCGATTAACTTTGCTATGCCATTGTATAATGCCGCACTCGGCATGGCTCGTTTTGTTGACCCATTTGAATTAAACACATCACGTGCAAATGCTTGTAAAAAAATAACTTCTGCTATGCTGGCTCACCCTGAAATGATTAGTAATTTTGGCGAATTTGATTGTGAATTAATGAAAGCAAGTAATGGAAAGGTTGTTACAAAACGCGGTGCAGAAGGATTCCAAATTGTAGGTGTGCAACCAAGCATAATTAATGAAAGAGGCGTAGGAATTGCGTTCAAAGTTGTGGATGGAGATAAATCTGGAATTACGGATGAACTCACATCTATCTCACGTGTTCGCCCAGCTGTGACGCTTGAAATTTTGCGTCAGTTAAATGTATTGAATGAAAAACAATTGAAGTCTTTGGAAAATTTTGGTCCAGAAAAAGTTTTGAAAAATTATGCAGGTTTGGTAACTGGTGAGGCAAAGCCTGTGTTTGAATTATGAAAAATCTTCAAGCTCGTGCAATAAAAATTCATGAAACTTTATTAAAAGCATTTGGCGAACCCATTTGGCGTAATCCCTTGCCTGCTATTGATGAATTGGTTTCAACCATCTTGTCACAAAATACAAATGATATAAATCGTGACCGAGCGTTTGATGCCTTGCGTGCAAAATTCCCTTCATGGGAATCGGTACGTGATGCAAAAACAAAAGATGTAATTGAAGCCATTAAACCTGCTGGCTTGGCGAATCAAAAAGGTCCGCGCATTCAGCAAGTGCTAAAAGCAATTACAGAAGAACGTGGTTCGTTGAATTTAGATTTTCTAAAAGACATGTCAATTGAAGATGCAAGAAATTGGCTGACGAAATTTAATGGGGTCGGTCCGAAAACAGCCGCGATTGTTTTATGCTTTTCATTGAATATGCCAGCCTTTCCAGTGGATACACATGTTTATCGTGTGACTGGAAGAATTGGTTTACGCCCTGAAAAAATGAGCGTGGAACAAGCACATCCACATCTTGAATCAGTGTTTCCACCTGAAACATATTACGCCGCTCATTTGAATTTGATTCGTCTTGGACGTGAAGTCTGTAATGCGCGTAAGCCATTATGCCCACAATGCCCAATTAATAAGTTGTGTGAGTATAAGGATAAGACGAAATAATAAGTTTAGTAAAATAGGGGATATGGAAACACCCCCCGCTAGCATTGCGCTTGATAAACTAAATATTCCGCATACAACTTTTCAGCATGAAGGCTCGGTTGAGTCTTATGAGCAAGCCGTTCAGGAGAGAAACCAAAGAGTGGGGCAGGTAGTGAAATCTATTTTGTTTCGGGTGCGAGAAAATGAATTTGCTTTAGTTTTGGTGGCAGGTCCAAAACCAATTTCGTGGAAGATATTGCGGAAGGTGTTAGGTCGTTCACGAATTTCAACTGCAACTGAGGAAGAAGTTTTGGAAGTGACGGGATACAGAGTCGGGACTGTGAGTCCGTTTGGGTTGAAGAACCAAGTACGGGTTATCATTGAAGCGAATGTGCTGAAAGAAGAAATCGTTTCCACGGGTTCAGGAGTCCGCAACACAGCCATCATCATCAAAAGCGCAGATTTACATCAAGCATTGAAAGATGCAGAAGTTTTTGAATTAATTGAATCGGAGGATTTATGAGTTACAAAAAACGCGGCATTGCATTTTTAGAAAACGAATGGAAAACATACGTTGAACGATTTAATCGTTTGCCAAAAGATGAAGGCTTGAAGCGAGTCAATGCACATGGTTATGCACAATTTCGTGACATGCTCGCGCATATTTTGGCGTGGTGGGATGAAGGCATGAGCATTATTTTGGCAATTGCAGAGAACCGCGAATTTGAACGCAAGAAATATGATTTTGATGTGTTCAATGCCGATGCAGTTGCGAAATATAAAGATTGGGATGAAAAAGAATTTTTGAATTTGTTTGAAACATCGCGCCTGAAATATGTAGAAGCATTGAAATCTATTGATGAATCTGTGTTTGATAATCGCCGTGTAAAAATCTGGATTAATGCAGTCTTTATTCATCATGCTCGTGAGCATTTGGTAGTATGCGATAAATTTTTAGTGCTAGATACACTTGAAAATGAATATCCAACTTTGATTGAAAAATTCGATGCGCTTGAAGATAAAAATGAATATTTGAAAAAAGAAGGCTTTGAACGATTTGAAGATATTTTGGCGCACATCATCCGCTGGTGGGATGAAACCATGAAGGTGATTGAAAATATAAAGAACAACCCTACATTTGAAGTTAAAGAACCAACTACAGAAGATATAGATAATTTCAATAAACAAGCTGTGGAACAATTTAGAAGTAAAAGTGGCGATGAAGTGCGAAATATTTTCGAACAAAAACAAACTGAAATGATTCAATTTGTTAAAAACCTACCCGAAAATTTGTTTGACAATCAAACAGTTCAGCATTGGTTTGCGGCAGATGTTGTTGAACATTTTGATGAACATAATCTGTAAGGAAAAATTATGATGGAACATGTTGTTTACCTCGCGCTCGGAAGTAATTTAGGAAATCGTTTGGCAAATATCAAAAATGCCATTTCAAATTTCACGCCACAATTGGATGTGAAAAAGAAATCACCTGTGTATGAAACGCCACCATGGGGCTATGCAGACCAACCCGCGTTTTTGAATCAAGTAGTGATGGCTGAAACATATCTTGAACCACAAGATTTGCTTGAGCATTTGAAACGCCTCGAAGTTGTGCTTGGTCGTGAACCTACTTTTCAAAATGGTCCACGTTTGATTGATATTGATATTTTATTTTATGATGATGTGGTGATTGACTCTCCGCCTTTGCAGATTCCACATCCGCGTCTTCACCAGAGGGCATTCGTTCTTGTTCCTCTACATGACCTTGCGCCTGAACTGATTCATCCTACTTTAGGAAAGTCAGTTGGCGAAATGCTGTTGGATGTAGATAGATTGAATATTATGGAATATAAAGGAAAATGAAACCCGGTGGTTGAGTAGCCACGAGTGTAACGAGTGGCGTATCGAAACCACAAATTACTAAAAAATTTTTATCAAATATGTGGTCTCGATACGCCTTTCGCAAAAATCGCTCAAGGCTACTCGACCACCGAATATAGAAGGAAAACAAATGCGAATTATCCGTTATCAAAATAGTGAAAATCAAATTGTGTATGGTTGGATGCTCGAAGATAAAATCGGTGAAATACAGGGAAACATTTTCAGCGAATATCGTCGCCGTGAAGCAAAAAACCCTGTCAAAGAGTTGAAACTGCTTGCGCCTTGCGAACCAAGCAAAATTGTATGTGTGGGGCGGAATTATGTTGAACATGCCAAAGAGTTGGGTAATGAAGTTCCAAAAGTCCCGTTGATTTTTTTCAAACCGCCATCATCTATTATTTCAAATGGCGATTCAATTATTTTGCCAGTCCAATCCAAACAAGTGGAACATGAGGGTGAATTGGTGGTTGTGATTGGCAAACGCGCAAAAAATGTCACGGCTGAAAATGCAAAGGAATATATTTTTGGTTACACCATTGGCAATGACGTGACCGCGAGAGATTTGCAAAAGAGTGATGGTCAATGGACGCGTGCCAAAGGCTTTGATACGTTTTGTTCATTTGGTCCATGGATTGATACAGATTTTGACCCATCCGATGCGGTTGTCACTTGTCGTGTGAATGGTCAAATGCGGCAGATGGCATCTACACGAGATATGGTTTTCAATGTAGGGACATTGATCGCTTACATTTCATCTGTGATGACATTGGAACCTGGTGATTTAATTTTTACGGGTACACCTGCTGGTGTAGGGGAATTAAAAAATGGGGATATGGTGGAAGTGGAAATTGAAGGGTTAGGAAAGTTAAGTAACCTAGTAAAGGCGTAATTTTGGTAGGGGCGAGGTTCTCTCGTCCTTATCATTTAATTGGGCAGGGAAACCCTGCCCCTACTTTTTTGAAATAAGATTTTTTATTTCGCGCCAAATCACTACACCATCAACAGAAGGAATTGGTAAAAATCCACCAATCCCAAAAAATAAATTTACTGAAATCATACTGGCGTTTAAGTTTGACCAAAATCCAGTGGGGATGGATGACGCAAGAAAAATGCAAACCACTCCAACGATTATGTTCATAACAGGTCCACCCAAAGCACGACCAAGATGAGTTGTGTTTTTGATTTGACTTTGGTCACCATGGTAGCGGTTGACATCACGCAGGGCTGTGATGAGTAATTCGTCCATTGGGCTTTTAACTATTTTTCCGCTGATGATGTGACCAAGAGCATGAATCATTGTAGTGATTTCTACGGCTATGGTGAAGTATAAAGATTGACTTAATCGTTGCTCTAAACTTAGCCCGAGGTTAAGCAAATTAACCACAAAATGAAGTGCGAAAAATAAAAAGGGTCCAAGCCAAACAAGGGAGGTGATGACAATGTCCACGCCCCAAAATTTCCCAAGCGAAATCTTGCGGACTTTATCTAAATTCTCGAAGATGAAAAATTTATTGTACTTGTGCATGTCAGCTTAATGATTCACGCCAATTGCCGATGGCGAGATAAATTCCGCACAAGCCAGTCAATGCAAAGAGGATGAAACCAATCCATAAAGTGGGGCTAGCCCAATTGACTTCGGACGAGAAGCGAGTCAATTGTAAGAGAATGCTGGGGAGAATCAGAATCAGCATGGGGGTAGCAAGACGCGTTCTCGTCTTATTATTTTCAATGCGCATCGAAAGCATCAAAGTTCCAACAGCGATTAACCATCCACTTAAAGAGCGAGCCGTTAATGGAGTAAGTTGCCACGGAAAAATTGGAATCAAAAAGTTGGGAATAAAAAATGTGATGACTGCAATTAAAGTTAATCCGCCACCGAGAATTAATAAAGCCAAACGTAACCATGCAGGGATTGGGTCTTCCATATTTGAGGTTGCATCTTGTTTTCTTTTTTGATGCCAAAGATACAATACCACAAAAATTGGAGGTGGCAAAAGATAACTTGCAAACCAAACATAAAACGGAAACGTGCCTACTGAAAATTTATCCCAATGCAAAAATGTTGCCGCAAGTTGAACTGTGCAAAATAATGCGGCGGGCAAAATCATCACGCGAATCATTTCCCACCGTTTGGCAAGCAAAGGCAATAAAAATAATGGAGCCGATGTAATATAAAACGCGCCAAGCAATGAAGCCATAACAGTGGGTGTGATGTGCCATGCAAAATTTGTTTCGGTTTCAGCAGGTGCAACGGCAATGGCTAATACAGCGGCAACACCAAATAAAACTTCTACAAACAACCAAGCGCGTAATGGAAAATAAATGCGCAAACCTTTTGAAGTCATCATGAAATTTTCCTTTTGTTATAAAAATGAATTCCTAATGCAATCAGACCAAGCACACCAATCAACAAATGAAATGGATGGTCGAATGGTTGTAAATGAAACATGGTTGGCGAATGTGTGATGAAACCATATAATGCCAAGCCTGTATAAAAAATTGTAAAACCAATTGTGAACCACAATGTACCCACTTCACCGCTTTTGAAAAGAATCCACAACGCAATTAATCCTGTAATGATGTGCAAACTAGAATGAATGGGCACCATTTGTGTCACTGCAAGCAATTGCGGAAAGGCTTCGTTCAAAGAAGGAATCAAACGAAACAAAAGTGTAGATGTGCCTTGCAACAACAAAAAGATTCCGACCAAGGCTGTATAAAAACGAGTTGGATTTTTCATCATGACTTCGCGCTTCTATCTTTAACGGATACTTGAGTCATCCACCCCAGCATTGCACTCGCTATTGCGAATCCACCAAACCAAACCCAAGCAGAGATGTTTGCAAACGAAAACAAGTCACGATGAATCAATGAAGCGATAAAGACTCCGAAGGCAAAAACAAATGTCCCGATGAGAACGACGCGCACTTCATCCCATCTTTCCATGCGACTAATTAATAAACTTCCGATTCCATACGAAAGAAATGGCGCGGAATAAATTTGTGCTAACAATGGAGTAATTTTCCAGGGCCAGTTATTCACCATCATCGCTGGAAAAAATAAAAGCAACAGGGCTAACAATGTGACGAAGATACCTTGAATCAATACATATGTTTTCATCCAATTTAGAATGGATGAGCCGTTTCCTTTTTCGTTCAAGTTTCGATGAGTCCATGCTACCCAAATGGCAATGGCAGGATAAATAAAATAAGCCCCAAACCAAATCCAAACTTGTGTGCGGCTGTAATCAAATTCGCCTAAATAAAAAAGTGATACGATGAATAACATGCCCGTCCAAATGGCAATCATCGGAACCATAATTTTTACCTCAAAATATTTTTGTGAAAAAATTCCAGCAATCATAAACGCTGTGCCAGATAAATACATTGCCCCTAAAAACCTAGCATGTAACGGTGGCACCAACCATGGAATGGCTTGGTCTACTTTTGTTGGAATAAAATATCCCCACACACCAACCCATAATGCCAACAAACCAACTGCTACAAAATAAAACCTCAAGTTGCGTGTCACCATTTTCATTGAGTCACCTCGGTTATGATGATATGTTTACGGATTCAATTATAAACATAATTTTGTGGTTAAATTGAACTAAGGAGCGTGCCATGCCCTCAAACGAATTTCAAACTTTTCTTGAACAATATCCCACTTTCAAACAAACTGAGTCAATAGATTCACTTCGTAAAAAAGATTATGCCCGCCTTGATTCGGCTGAACATATTTATCTCGATTACACGGGCGGAGGTATTTATGCTGAGTCGCAAATCAAGAAGCATCAAAAACTTTTAAGTGAAAATATTTTTGGAAATCCACATTCAACCAACCCAACATCTATTGCCGCAACGCATCTGGTTGAAGGTGCGCGTGAATATATTTTAAAATTTTTCAACGCAGACCCTGATGAATATCTTGCTATCTTCACGCCCAATGCTAGCGGCGCGTTAAAACTTGTGGGTGAGTCGTATCCGTTTGCAAATGGTCGTTATCTTTTGACTTTTGATAATCATAATTCAGTCAATGGGATTCGCGAATTTGCACATGCGCGTGGCGGTGATGTGACTTATATCCCCGTCATGTTGCCAGATATGCGAGTAGACGCTTCACAACTTAACCTCGAATTGAGTAAACCATCTCAAAATGGTCATAATCTTTTTGCATATCCCGCGCAATCAAACTTTTCTTCTGTCAAACATCCATTAGAGTGGATAGAACTTGCTCATTCACACGGTTGGGATGTTTTACTGGATGCGGCGGCGTTTGTCCCAACCAGTAAATTGGATTTAAGCAAAGTCAAACCAGATTTTGTTCCAATTTCATTTTATAAAATCTTTGGCTATCCCACTGGACTCGGTGCATTGATTGCCAGAAAATCTGCTTTGGCAAAATTACATCGTCCCTGGTTTGCAGGCGGGACGATTACAGTCGCATCGGTGCAGGGCGATAAATATTATCTCGCTGATGGCGCACCAGCATTTGAAGATGGCACATTGGATTATTTAAATATCCCTGCCATTGAAATTGGACTTAAACATATCGAATCAATTGGCTATGATGTCATCAGTGAAAGAGTCAAAACATTAACAGGGTGGCTCTTAGATAATTTAACTGCAATGAAACATAGCACAGGTGAACCTCTCGTCCGTTTGTTTGGACCAAAAACCACTGAGGACAGAGGCGGAGCAGTCACCGTTAATTTTTATGACAAAAACGGCAAAGCCTTTGACCATCGCTTTATTGAGAGTGAAGCCAATAAAGTAAATATTTCTTTGCGAACAGGTTGCTTTTGTAATCCTGGTGCAGGTGAAATTGCCCTCGGCATCTCGCGCGTGGAATTGGATGTATGCTTCACTTCACCTGACCATCACGACAAAATGACAATTGATGATTTTCGTTTATGCTTTGACGGAAAATCTACGGGTGCGGTGAGAATTTCTGTGGGCATGGTAACGAATTTCAATGATGTGCAAGCGGTGTTATCTTTTGCGAGAGGATTACTTTCATAATGAACATTCAAGACATTCACTTTCTATTTGAATACAACTACTGGGGTAACAAAAAAATTCTTTCTGCATGTAAAAATGTTACCCAAGAACAATTCCTTGCTTCTGGAGATTTTCCTTACGGCGGATTACGCGGTACGTTACTTCATATTGTAGATGGAGAACGTTTGTGGCGGGTTTTGTTTGAGACACAAAGAGTCACCGAAGATGAAGATTTAATCGCTGATGACTTCCCAACATTTGAATCACTTGAAAAGAAATTTCAAGAAGAAGAAAAATTAATGCATGCCTATCTGAGCAAACTCAAAGATGAAGATATGGAAAGTCACCTGAAATATACAACTACTGAAGGTGTACAGCGTGACCGGATCCTTTGGCATTGTTTTTATCATTTGGTGAATCATGGTACACAACACCGTAGTGAAGCCGCGGCGTTGTTGACTAGTTACGGCTCGTCACCAGGCGATTTGGATGTGACTGTGTTTTTGAATGAACTTAAAAAATGAAAAAAGTATTGGGTTTTGTTTTTGTCTTAGCCATTTCATTATTGCTATCTTATCTCTTTAACTCTTTATTTTTAAATCTGGAGACGCATACAGCAGTTGACCAGTTTATTCTTGTCTTTCTATTAACTTGTTCGCTTACATGGATTATTTATTTCAGTTGGATAAATGCCAATAAATTAAATATAAACTGGAATTTTCGCTTCAAACTTGAGGTCAACACTTGGGTAGATAACTTGCCGGGTATTATTCTCGGCTTTGTATTCTTTTTTATTTATTTTTATTATGGTTCAACGTTAAATAATTTCGGTGTAGGTCAAGTAGATAATTTATTTGATGCCGATGTAGCCTCTTGGATGAGGCGCATTTCTTTTGATGATGTCAAAGAATTTGAAATGCGCGGACCGCATCCCTTCACTTATTTTATCTTCCAGCCATTTGGAAGATTCCTGAATTTATTTACCAATAATCCTCCGCTTTCAGCAATTCTGTTTAACTGTCTAGTCGGTAGTGGATGTGTGTTTTTGGCGTGGCTTTACATCAAACGCCAATTTGGAAGTAGAGTTTATGCAAGCTTAATCGCAACATTACTTGGATTAAGTACATCACATCTTTTTTTTGGAAGTGTAATTGACACCTATATATTTTCAGCATTTGCATTAATTTTATTTCTTCTCTTCCTTCAACGAGACGATAAATCCATAGTCACTTTGGTTTTTGCAGGTGCCATCACCTTTGGTATCACACTTACAAATTTTGTTCAAAATCTCATTGCTTTTTTTATAGCTCGTCCAAAAATAAAAGAAACGATTTACTTTACAGGCTGGGTGATTGCTATTTCTCTATTACTTACTTTTCTACATACAGTCATGTACCCTGCTAGTAAAGTGTTTTTTCTTACACCTGATATACAAAATGAACAAAAATTTTTTGCAGAAACGTTTGAAGTCCCTGAATGGCGATTTATTGGAAGAAATATGTATTTAGCCAGAACAGTTTTGCTCTACACCGTCATTGCTCCTCAAGTCTTCATCCTCACAGAAGAAGTGGGAAGCGTCATCCCCGAATTTCGTTTTTACAAAATTTCAACGGGGACATTTCACCAGGCCCAATATGATGGACTTGCACAAATTCTAGTTGGAATTTGGTTAATAATGTTGGGTGTAGCAGGCGTTGTATTTGTTTGGAATTTAATCCGTACAAGAAAAGCAGATGCAATGCTAACCTTCATGCTCTGTCTTGCTTTTAATTTTGGAATACATTTTTTCTATGGGCAAGAATTATTTTTATACTCAGCCGATTGGGCATACGCACTGATATTTTTTGTTGCATTTGGACTTGCTCCATTTGCCAACAACCGCTTCTTTCAAACGGGGATGCTTGTCTTCTTAATCCTGTTAGCGTATCATCAGTGGCAGTTTATGGAAGTTATTCTCCAAACTATTTCCACATTTATCAACTCATAAAATGAACGGACAAACCCGCTCCCACATTAAGCCTGGCATGATGGTCTTGATTGTATTAAAACAAGACCAACGTACTGGGAAATTGACGCAAGGCATCGTCAAAGATATTTTGACGAAATCTCCCAATCATCCATACGGTATTAAAGTTCGGCTTACCAATGGTCAAGTAGGGCGAGTTAAGGAAATTGTAAGTTCGTAAGTTAACAACAAGTTAGGTAGTCCAATTTTTTACTATGAAAAAGGATTATCTCAACTACGACAAAATTGCACAACGATATAACCAACGCTATTCAAAACCTCAACATTGGGAACGTGGTCAAGCATTATTTGAGTTAGCGAAACAAATTAATGCAAAAACTATTTTAGAAGTGGGGAGTGGCACAGGTTACTGGTTAAATTTGCTTTCTCCACTTACAAAACATGTATACGGACTTGATTATTCAATGGGAATGTTGACGCAGGCGAAAGGTCAAGCCGCCCCGTTGAAATTAATTCGAGGAACAGCAACCAATTTACCCCTTAAGAAAGAAGCGTTCGATTTTATCTATTGTGTTGATGCAATCCATCACTTTGGAAATCATCAAGCCTTTATACAAGAAGCCTATCGTTTGCTAAAACCAAATGGCGTGCTCGCCGTGATTGGGCACGACCCACATGCAGATGGCTCTCATTATTGGTATATTTATAATTATTTTGATAAGGTCTATGATACTGATTTGCGACGTTATCCATCAGGTACGGCTATTTTGAAAATGATGAATGCGAGTGGGTTTAAAAATATTTCAGCAAATATTGTTGAGCATATTCAAAATTTGCATGTTGGAGAAGCAGTGCTAAAAGACCCATTCCTCAAACATGATGCTACCTCTCAATTGGCTTTATTGAATGAAGAACAATATCAGGCTGGCATTGAAAAAATTAAACAAGATATTACAAACACCAAAGGGCAAGTTGTTTTTCGGTCTGAAATTCAAGTGAAAATGTTTATGGGAATTAAAAGCTAAGTAAAAGTAAAATTGTCTGATGAATGTCAGGCAATTTTTATTTGACGTGCTATACTCATCAATAAAAGTTTGTTGAGGTTTTATATGAAAAGACTTTTGCTTGGACTCATGATTCTTTTTTTGATCACTGCCTGCGGCGGAAACAACGCATCAGACTCGCCTACTGCTGACCTGCCCGCGCAACTTCCCCCTTCGCCTGAGCCGCTTTTTTCATCCCCAACACAAATAGAAAATTTAACGCAAGAAGTTATCACCGAAGAAGTAGACCCAGCGACGTGCATATCCCCTGAACCCACACAAGATGATGTTGACCGTGCACTTTCTTTCACTGGAAAATTATTTGACACACAAGATTGGGAGCGGACGTATACAGTTGGTGTAGATAAAGTTTCAGTGACGTGGTATAGCGAAAGGTTGACTTCGATTGCATTTTTAGAAGCATTGATTTTCCCCTGCGGTTATGAAGAATTAGACCTTGATTATTTTTTTAGTGTAGATAACTGGGTGATTGTTTTTGGTAATTATCAAAGTTATGAATATGTAGATGAATGCCGATTGGATAGTGGCGTGCGTTTGTATCAGTTTATTACCGTTGACCAAGGCTTTGAGTATGATGTGCATTATTGGGTAGTCAACGATACAGACACACGTGTGATTTCGATGATGATAGTGATGCCGATTGAATCACAAGCTTTGATTGATGAATTTTCTTATAGTTTGTTTCCGCAATTACCAGAATGTTAATTTATGATTTAGACCTGACAGGTTTCTTAAAACCTGTCAGGTCTTTATTTTTTATAAGGAATTTTTATGACCTCTCGTTATGACATTCTTTTTCAACCTATCAAAATTGGACCTGTCACTGCGCCGAATCGTTTTTATCAAGTGCCACATTGCAACGGGTTTGGATATCGAAATCCACAAGGCATGGCGAAGATGCGAGGTATGAAAGCAGAAGGTGGGTGGGGAGTGGTTTGTACAGAAGAAACGGAAATTCATTACACCAGTGATTTATCTCCATATTTTGAAGGGCGGATTTGGAGCGATGATGATATTCCTACATGGCAACTAATGACCGAAGCCGTTCATAAACATGGTTCATTAGCTGGAATTGAATTGACTTATAACAGCCACGATGCGGCAAATTTATATTCGCGTGCTTCAGCATTCGCGCCTCGTTCTATGGGGATAACTGGTGGCGGAGGCTACGAACCTGGTCAAGCACGTGCGGCGACGAAAGATGATTTGAAACAAGTTAGAAAATGGCATCGTAATGCTGCAATTCGCGCGAAGCGTGCGGGCTTTGACATTATCTATTGTTATGCCGCACACAATATGACATTGGCTTTTCATCTTTTGTCAAAATACAATGATAGAACTGATGAATATGGTGGGTCACTTGAAAATCGCGTGCGATTTCTTCGCGAATTAATTGAAGATACAAAAGAAGCAGTCGGTGACAAATGTGCAGTTGCTGTTCGCTTTGCAGTGGATGAATTACTCGGTGATGAAGGCATGCAACATGATGGTGAAGCAAAAGAAATTGTTTCCATGCTCGCAGAACTTCCTGATTTGTGGGATGTGAACTTAAGCAATTGGGCAAATGATTCGGTTCCATCTCGTTTTGGAAAAGAAGGTCATCAAGAAAAATATATTTCTTTTGTAAAAAAGTTAACTACCAAACCCGTTGTTGGTGTGGGAAGATACACATCTCCTGATTCGATGGTCTCTGCAATTGAACGTGGCATCATGGATATTATCGGCGCGGCAAGACCAAGCATCGCAGACCCGTTTCTGCCAAACAAAATTAAAGAAGGAAGACATGATGATATCCGCGAATGTATTGGATGTAATATTTGTGTAACAGGTGATACACGTTTTGTGCCGATTCGTTGTACACAGAATCCAACTATGGGCGAAGAATGGCGGCGTGATTGGCATCCAGAAATTATTGCACCAAAAAAATCGAATGATGAAATTTTAATTGTTGGTGCGGGACCTGCAGGTTTAGAAGCGGCTCGGGCGTTGGGTCAGCGTGGATATAGAGTCATTCTCACCGACGCGCAGCGTGAGGCGGGTGGTCGTGTCGCATTGGAATCTCAACTTCCAAATCTAAATGAATGGCGGCGCGTCATCGATTGGCGCATCACGCAAATCAATAAAATTGAAAATATATTTTTTTATCCATCCAGCCCTATGAAATTGCAAGATGTTTTGGATGCTGATGCGCCGCATGTGATTCTTGCAACAGGTGCAACGTGGCGGCGTGATGGTGTCGGACGTTATCTTCAACAGCCTATGCAAAGTCATGCAAAAATTTTCACGCCTGATGATTTGATGAATAATAATTTACCAACGGGCAAAGTTTTAATTTATGACGACGACCATTATTACATGGGCGGAGTTTTAGCGGAATTGCTTGCAACGAATGGATGTGAAGTCACTTTGATGACTCCCGCGCCAACCATTTCCGCATGGACAGAATATACGCTTGAACAAAATCGTGTATATAAAAAATTATTGGATTTGAATGTGACTTTACTGACTCATCATACACTCGCTTCACTCTCGCCGCAATCCGCTACTGTGACCCATACCATTTCTTCCGTTGAACAGACTCTTGCATGCGATTCAGTTGTGATGGTGACTGATAGAATCCCAAATGATTCTTTATATCATGAACTCAAACCTGCGCTTGCAGAAGGAAAAATAAAATCATTACGAATCATTGGTGATGCAGAAGCACCAAATATTATTGCGCAAGCAGTATTTGCTGGTCACCTCGCGGCAAGAGAATTTGATGATGTGATAAATCCAGATGTCACACCGTTTAAAGTGGTACAATACAAAATATAAATAACGTCCAGCAAGCGGCGAAGTTGGTGTAAATCCAACACTGTCGCGCAACTGTGAAGTTAGTCGAGAAATCTAAAAGGTCTAAATAGTCTGACTTGTCAGACCAATAAAACCAAAAGACTTGTAAGACTAACGAAGTCAGGTCGCCCGCTACTGGTCAGTTCACCACACTCTCGCAGAAAGGAGGTGGATGACGGTCCAATTCGGATTGCCTTTCCATCTCCCCAGCCTTTGCTGGGGATTTTGATTCTTACAAACTTTAGGAGAAAATATGTTACGAAAGATTTTGATTTTTACTTTACTGATTGTTTTACTGACAGCATGTGCGCCTCAATCTACGGTGACACCTGATTCTGAACCTACACAAATCCCTGCCACTGAAGCACCCACTGAACAACCCATTTCCACTGAACCAACATATATAGATGGACTTGGTCGTGAAATTTATTTGGTTGGACCTGCACAACGAATCGTTTCATTAGCACCATCTATCACTGAACTTTTATTCGCAGTCGGTGCAGGTCACCAAGTTGTGGGTCGTGATGACTTTTCTGATTTTCCTGCCGAAGCAGTAGATGTTGCAAGTATTGGCTCAACGTATGGAGCATTAAATACAGAAGCAATTATTGCGCTTAATCCAGATTTAGTGATTGCGGCAGAAGTCAATACACCTGAACAAGTCAAGTCACTTGAAGATTTGGGAATCACTGTGTATTATCTCAAGAACCCAATCACATTTGCTGAATTGTATGACCAAGTTCGATGGGCAGGAACAATTACAGGTCACGAAGATGAAGCGAATGCCTTAGCAGATTCATTATCTGAACGAGTAGATGCAGTCACATCAGCAGTTGCGAACATCACTGAAAGACCAACTGTCTTTTATGAATTAGATGGCACAGACCCATCTAAACCGTGGACGACAGGTGCTGGCACTTTTATGGATACTATGATTACGATGGCTGGCGGTGTGAATATTGGCGGTGTGTTGAGTGAGCCGTATGCTCAAATTAGTGTGGAAGAAATTGTTTTGCAAAATCCTGATTTTATTATTTTGGGTGATGCTTTGTATGGCGTGACGATTGAATCAATTGCTGAACGTGCAGGCTGGGCTGATTTGACTGCTGTACAAGAAAATAAAATTTTTGTGTTTGATGATAATCTTGCTAGTCGACCCGGTCCACGATTGGTGGATGGTTTGGAAGAGTTGTTGAAAATTTTGCATCCTGAATTGGTTGTAAGTCAGTAAATAAGTACACAGGTAAACAGGTAGACAAGCAGTTTAACAAAACTTGTATACTTGTTTACCTGTCTACATAAACTATGCGCCCATTTCTTTCTTCTTTCCTCTTTCTTCTTATTGCAGTGCTGATTAGTTTAGCAATCGGCTCTGTGTTTTTACCTTTTAACGAAATCTTTGCAGTAATAAATGGAAGCGGAAATGATTTAGCCACAAAAATTTTGTGGGACATTCGTTTGCCGAGAACTGTTTTAGTTGCACTAACAGGCATGGCATTAGGTGGAAGCGGTGCGGCGTATCAAGGTTTGTTTCGTAATCCATTAGCAGACCCATTTTTGATTGGCATTTCATCGGGTGCTGGCTTAGGCGCAGTGCTTGCTATGAGCATAGATTGGGAATATTCTTTTTGGGGATTAATTGCAATTCCACTGGCGGCTTTTATCGCGGCGTTATTAACCGTTGCAGTTGTTTATTTTCTTGCTAGAGTTGGTCAAACCACGCCAATTACAAACTTAATTCTGGCAGGTGTAGCAGTTTCAGCATTTGCAACATCATTAATGTCTTTTCTCATGCTTCGTTCTGATGGAGAATTAAGAAGAGCCATGAGTTGGTTAATGGGCGGCTCGACTCAATTGGGTTGGGAATTTATCTTAATCATTTTGCCTTATCTTGTGATTGGGCTTGGTGTTTTAATCGTGAGCGGACATACTTTGAATCTCTTACAGTTTGGTGATGAACAAGCGCAACAACTTGGATTAAATGTTTCGCGTTCAAAAACGATGATTTTAATTATGGCATCTATGGCGACTGCCGCCGCAGTTGCATTTGCAGGTATTATTGGCTTTGTCGGTCTCATCGTTCCGCATGTGATGCGTTTATGGTTTGGCAGTGACTATCGCCGACTTGTTCCATTATCTATTATTGGTGGCGCAACTGCTTTATTGTTTTCAGATGTGATTGCACGCATCTTACTTGCGCCACAAGAAATTCCAGTTGGTATTATTACGTCATTAGCAGGCGCACCATTTTTCTTATGGGTCTTGCGTCGTTCTAAAACTCAAGGTTTATGGTGAAGAAAGGAAAATTATGAAAAAAGGATTATTAATCGTCAACACTGGCGATGGCAAAGGAAAAAGTACCGCCGCGTTTGGGATGGTCTTTCGCGCGTGGGGCAGAAATTTTCGCATCTGTGTGATTCAATTTATCAAAGCTGAAACAGGTCAATGGGGTGAAATCAAAGCCGCGAAAAAATTAGGTATTGAATGGCACACCACAGGGGATGGCTTCACATGGACATCCAAAGATATGGATGAAACCATCGCGAAGGCACGTCACGGCTGGGAACTTGCTAAAGAAAAAATTGCTAGCAATCAATATGATTTGATTGTCTTGGATGAATTTACATACACGATGGTTTATAACTGGCTAGATACAAATGAAGTGCTTGATTGGCTTCGCCTCAATAAACCCTCCGACCTGCATCTTGTCATTACAGGTCGGTCTGCGCCTGAAGCTTTGATTCAAGCCGCCGATTTGGTGACAGAAATGACTCCGATTAAACATCCATACGAACAAGGCATTGTCGCGCAAGCAGGCGTTGAATTTTAGAAAACGATGAATGTAAAAATTGAACAAGTTAATTCACAAAATAAAAGCCATGTAGATAACTTTGATAGAAAATTTACTGTCAAAGAAAAAATTGCTTTAAGCATGGAAGATGGAAAGTTAACTTATTCCATTGTTCCTGTTCCGCCATACGAAAAAGAAATCCCAGTGGATGAAGTTGAAGATGTAAATTCTTTTATTGATAATGACGAGAAAATAATTTTCCTCGCGTTTGTGGATAACCAACTTGCGGGTCAAATCAAAATGATTAGGTGGTGGAATGGATACGCTTACATTGATGACTTAATTGTCAACCCGCAATATCGCGGCTTGGGTGTAGGAAAAAGTCTAATAGCAGAAGCAGTTCGATGGTCGAAAGAGAGGCGTTTCCCCGGCATCATGTTAGAAACGCAAGATGATAATGTCTCCGCTTGTAAGTTATATCAATCTTGTGGATTTATCCTCGGCGGTTTTGATGCGTACACATTCAAAAATATCAAACCGAATGAAATTGCATTGTTTTGGTATTTGGTTTTCTAAATGTTAAATATAAAAAATCTTTTTGTTTCTTATAACGGACGAGAAATTTTGCATGATGTTTCGTTTGATGTAAAAAATGGCGAAGTGCTGGCATTGATTGGACCAAACGGTGCGGGCAAATCAACTTTGATTCGTGCTGTTAGTGGCGTGATTGAATCGCGCGGAGAAATTCAAACCGATGGAAAAAATTTTCATGAAATGAATCCGATGGAACGCGCGCGTTTTGTTGCGGTTGTGCCACAAGCGATTTCATTGCCGCCTGCATTTTCAGTTTGGGAAACGGTGTTGATGGGGCGCACGCCTTATTTGGGATTTTTAGGAAACGCTTCAAAACATGACGAAGAAATTGCTCGCCAATCTTTGACTCGAGTCAACGCTTTGAATTTTTCTGAACGGCGTGTGGGTGAAATTTCTGGCGGTGAACAACAAAGAATTTTGTTAGCACGTGCATTGTGCCAATCTACACCGATTCTTTTATTGGATGAACCGACATCACATTTGGATTTGCAATATCAAGTCAGTTTGTTGGAATTGGTTCGTGATTTAGCAAAAGAAAATAATTTAGCAGTTTTGGTCGCCATGCATGATTTGAATCTCGCCGCAAGATATGCTGATAGAGTTGCTTTGATGGTGGCAGGAAATATCAAGGCAATTGGCACACCGAAAGAAGTTTTACAACCACAGTTAATTGCGGATGCGTATTGTTTGCCAGTACAAGTTGTGAAACATCCGTTTTTGGATATTCCATTGGTGTTACCTGAAATCCATAAATAAATAGAATTTTGGTACTAAAATAATTCTGTGTAACAAACTAATCTTTATGCTACAACTTATAATCCAATTGGAATCTGATAAATATGACTACTCCTTCATTAGAAAAAGTTTTTGAGCTGCAAAATCGAGTTATTCAAAAATATATTCAGGATAACCCTGATTTATATGATTTTGTATCTTTCTGTTTTAATTCATTAGACGGGGCTGACCTTGATCAGAGTGATTGGCTTCAACTTTCCGTGAATCAAAGGATAATTTTCAACCTATTTGAAGGAGATATAACTTCAACACTGATAAATGCAACTCGATTATGCTTACAAGGTTGTGAAACTGATGCGTATTCATTAATGAGAGTAGCTTTAGAAGAACTCACAGTTTTTGAATACATTACAATATTTTCTAAATTTGATGAAGCATCTGCCGAGATAATTGCAAAGGTGCCAAAACAAAAAAATTTTGGAGATGAATTTCGATATGAAAAAGTTATAAGAAAATTAAAGAAAGATGGCCGAGAGAAAGTTTACGGTATGCTTTCTAATTTAGGAACTCATTTATCTCCTGTGAGAGTAGCGCTTAGTAGAAGAGGAGATGGAGAACGGGAACGACTAAAGGTTGGAATGATGCTTGGAAACCCCAATACACCTATTGCTTTGGGCGAGTTGGCTAGGATATATTTGTTTAGTATTGATGTATTTAATAATTTCTTCATAAAATTTTTACAGGATCCAACAAAATCCCCCTTCAATGCTACATTGCCAATTGCAAGATCAAAATATGAAAGCCTTGCTAAAAAAGAAAATTCATAATTCTATTATTTTTTCGAATCTACCTTAGAAAATAAATAATCGCTACAATCACACCGATTATCACAACCGTCCACCGTAATGTGGACGGTTTGATTTTGCCAGCCAGTTTTCCGCCTAAGACTCCACCGATTAATGCACCAACTGCCATGACCAAGGCAACTGTCCATAAGACTTGACCTGAAAATAAAAAGAAAATCGCCGCCGCAATGTTGACTGCGAATGCAACTGCTTGTTTCAAAGCATTGAGTCTTGTCAGTGAATCTTCGATGGTTAATCCCAAAGCCGAAAGGATAATCACGCTCAAGCCTGCGCCGAAATATCCGCCGTAGATGGAAGCTAGTCCAACAGGAAGCCATGATAATTTTTCAAGATTGGATTTGTGACTTCTTTTTATCAACCAAGCACGCACTGTGTCTTGAACTGCTAGTAATATTGAAGCGAGCAAAATCAAATATGGGATGAGTTCATTAAATAATTTTTCGCCAGTTTGTAATAAAAAGTATCCACCCAATATTCCACCAATGATGCTTGCAGGGAGTATTAACCACAAACGATTTTTTTGTCCTTGCAAATCTTTGGCTTGTGCTAATGTCCCACCCAGATAGCCAGGCGACAATGCAACTGTATTTGTAATACTCGCCGAAATGGCAGGCACGCCTAAAAAAGTTAAGACTGGAAATGTAATCAACGTGCCACCGCCAGCAAGGGCGTTGATTGCCCCTGCAAGTAAAGCGGCGATTGAAATAAATAGGTAATCAAATGGAGAAAGCATAAGTTAAGTATAGCATTCTTGACTCTCTCCACTTCGAGGCGTATAATCCCGTCATTCAGAAGTAGTAAGCGATCTCATGTTGATAGAGAAGGAAGTCAATGGCTGGAAGCTTCCACAACAAAAAATTGCCGAAGTCGTCTGATTTTCATTGCTGAAGAAAATTGATAATTACCATTTACCAATTACTAGACCAGCACGGGATAGCCCGTTACAGCGAAATCAAGCGCGTTGAGTAATCAACGAATTGAGGTGGTACCACGGAGATAATACTTCGTCCTCTTTTGGATGAGGTATTTTTGTTTAAGTCTAAAAAGTCGAATAAGTCTAAATGGTCTAACTAGTCAAGACCATTTAGACCTTTCAGACTAATAAGACTAGTAAGATTAACTAAGGAGTTCGAATGACCAAAAAAGAATTACCAAAAGCGTACGATTTCAAATCCACAGAATCTCGCATCTATGCTATGTGGGAGGCGGGCGGATTCTTCAAACCGCACAATGACCCCAACAATAAAAACTTTGACCCGAACGTCAAACCATTTGTCATTTCGATTCCGCCGCCAAATGTGACGGGCGAATTGCATATTGGTCACGCCATGTTTGTCAGTGTGGAAGATTTGATGATTCGTTATCATCGCATGAAAGGTTATTCTGCATTGTGGGTGCCCGGCACAGACCATGCAGGTATCGCCACACAACTCATGGTGGAAAAAGATTTGCTCAAAAATGAAGAAGTGACTCGTGAAGAACTTGGACGTGATGAATTTATCAAACGTACATGGGAATGGAAAAAGAAATATGGAAGCATCATCACCACTCAGATTCGTAGACTTGGTGCATCTTGTGATTGGGATAGAGAACGCTTCACACTTGATGAAGGCTTGAGTGCCGCTGTTCGAGAGGCTTTTGTGCGCCTGTACGAAAAAGGACTCATCTATCGCGGACCCCGTTTGATTAACTGGTCACCTGGGCTTAAGACTGCTGTATCAGATTTGGAAGTGGAATATAGTGAAGAAGATGTGCAGTTGTATTATTTCAAATATATGCTCAAAGATTCGGATGAATTTATTCCGGTTGCAACCATTCGACCTGAAACCATTTTAGGCGATACTGCTGTAGCTGTTCACCCAGAAGATGAACGCTATAAAAAATATATTGGCAAAACAGTGATTGTGCCGATATTGAATCGTGAAATCCCTGTGATTGGTGATGATTATGTCAGCATGGAATTTGGAACGGGTGCATTAAAAATCACGCCTGGGCATGATCCAAATGATTATGCCATTGCACAACGACATAACTTGCCAATCATTTCGGTTTTGGATGTTGAGGCGAAGGTCAATGCCAACGGAGGCAAATACCAAAATCAAGATAGGTTTGAAGCGCGAAAAAATATGTGGGCTGATATGAAAGCCGCGAATCTAACTATCAAAACAGAAAATTATCGCACCACGATTCCACGTTCACAACGCGGCGGAGAAATTGTCGAGCCGATGATTTCGGAACAATGGTTTGTAAAAATGGAATCACTTGCCAGTGCTGGGCTCGATGCAGTGCGTAATGAAAAAATAAAAATTGTGCCAGAACGTTTTGAAAAAACATATTTCAATTGGCTTGAAAATATAAAAGATTGGTGTATCAGCCGCCAGTTATGGTGGGGGCATCGCATTCCTGTTTGGTATTGTGATGATGGACACATGACCGTGACTCGTGAAGACCCAACACAATGTGCTACATGTGGTTCAAAAAATATTCGTCAAGATGATGATGTGTTGGATACTTGGTTTTCATCAGGCTTATGGCCCTTTTCAACTTTGGGTTGGCCGGGACAAACACCAGACTTAACATATTTTTATCCAACTTCTTATATGGAAACGGGTTACGATATTTTATTTTTCTGGGTGGCGCGCATGATTATGATGGGGCTTGAATTTACAAACGAAGCACCATTTCATACTGTCTATTTGCATGGGCTTGTGCGTGATGAGCAAGGACGAAAGATGTCTAAGACCACAGGCAATGTGATTGACCCATTAATCGTCATGGATGAATTCGGCACAGATGCGCTTCGCTTCACGCTTCTAGTTGGTTCTACACCTGGAAATGATACCAACGTTGGAGTTAAGAAAGTTGAATCGAATCGTAATTTTGCAAATAAAATTTGGAACGTCGGTAAGTTTGTGATTTCAGCAATTGACTCATTAGACGATAGACCGAAGACGGTAAATGGCCAAAAAACACTTGCTGATTCATGGATTGAAGCAAAATTACAAAAATTGATTCGCAACGTGGAACGTCAATTCCAAAACTTCCAATATGGTCAAGCTGGCGGAGAAATTTATGAATTTATCTGGTCAGACTTTGCGGATTGGTATGTTGAAATTGCCAAAGAACAGATGAAGAGAGAAGATACTCGATATTCGACTGTCGAAACATTAGCTCGCGTATTTGATACTTCATTACGATTGCTTCATCCTTTCACGCCGTTTGTGACCGAAGAAATTTGGGGGCACTTACATTCTGCTTTACGTGAATCTTCATTGAAAGATATTTGCAAAGATTGGCCCCAAGCATTGATTGTCGCCAAATTCCCAGAACCAACTGAAGAAGAATCTTGGGAAGCAAAATCAATTGCAGATTTTGAATTGATTCAAGAACTCGTGCGTTCGATTCGTAACTTGCGTGCTGAAAAAGGAATCGCTCCATCTAAAAAACTTTCAGCAATAATTTCTGCAAGTGACAAAACAGACCTAATCAAAAACCAATCACAAATTATCACCTCTCTTTCGGGCTTAGACCATTCACTATTCACTATTCACGAATCGCTGAAAGAAAAGCCACAAGATTCCACTGCACTTATCGTTGGCTCCATTGAAATTTATCTGCCTTTAGCAGGCATGGTAGATGTAGCCAATGAAAAAGCCCGCCTTGAAAAAGAACTCAAAGAAGCGGAATCACATATTCAACGTTTAGAAAATCTTTTGAATAGTGATTTCGCCAACAAAGCCCCTGCGGCATTAGTCCAAAAAGAGAAAGATAAATTAGCAAGTTACAAAGATACGGCTGAAAAAATCAAAGCGCAATTGAAATAAACCGTAAGGGCGGACGGCCGTCCGCCCTTACAAAATTTGGAGGCAATCATGTTCAAACCCGAAATCAAAATCCGCCGCGCCGAACCTTCTGATGCAGAAGCGATGCGAAAGATATTTGAATCGCCAAAGGTGATTTACGGCACGCTTCAACTTCCATTTCCATCTACAGAAAATTGGCGTAAACGACTCGCCGAACCTACTGATGGCGCATTTAACCTAATTGCATTTGTAAATGATGATGCAGTCGGGCAATCGGGTTTATACACGTTTCCGCATACTCCACGCCGCAGACATGTCGGTCAAATTGGCATGGGCGTTCGTGATGATTGGCAAGGCAAAGGTGTTGGCTCCGCACTTATGCAAGCCATGATTGACCTCGCCGATAAATGGTTAAATCTTTCGCGCCTTGAACTCGAAGTGTATACAGATAATGAAGCCGCGATACATTTATATAAAAAATTTGGTTTTGTCATTGAAGGCACACATTATCAATTCGCATATCGTGATGGTCATTTTATAGATGTCCATGCTATGGCGCGTTTAAGAAAGTAAAGTTATTTTTTAGTCAAAGATTGGACTGTTAATATAC
>ERZ761602.648-NODE-648-length-72129-cov-10.080098_pt1 | contig 72129 bp, 68 predicted proteins | sample MGYA00512165_ERZ761602 | MGnify/ENA primary metagenome ERZ761602 (study PRJEB28899, sample SAMN02445085) | bioreactor sludge metagenome | biome: EBPR sludge; isolation source: Thorneside wastewater treatment plant | place: Australia: Brisbane, Thorneside...
AGGATGGCGCACTGCGAACGTAGTTGAATGCTGCGGTGTTCGGCCACAGCGGGTCGAGTTGCATCCAACTCCCCAGGTCCGTCCGCAGCATCCGGTGCCGCACGTACCTGCGCTCGTCGGTGTCGAACCAGTAGCCGAGGCCGCCCACCCAAAGGAACACGGGAGCCCCTTCGGGAAGGTCGTCCACGAGTTCGCCGTAGGGCCAGTACTCGAACTGGTCCACCAAACCGCTCGAATCCAACGTCGCCACCACCGAACCCAGCGGATCGAGCAGGTAGTCGCGGACCGTGCCGCCGACGCTCTCGCCCACGATCTCGCCGTTCATGGCGTGGAACACGTGCGTCCCCGAAGGACGCCGCCATTGAAGATAGTCCCAGCCGTCCCAGACGATGGTGGTGAACGCCGCGCCTTCGTAGATGCGCCTTCGCTTCGATTCCGAATCGTAGACGTAGGTGGCGAGCCTGCCGCTCGGCCCGTCCACAGCGGTGAGGAACATCGGGTCGGAGTAGGTGAAGGTGGTGGTGTCGGTTCGTCGCCAGCGAGCGGCGCGCGGACCCGACAGAGCGGGTCCCTCCATCCTCCTGAGCGCGTGGCTTGCCTGGGCGCGGTGCCGGGACGCCCGTGCCACGCGTGCCACGGCGGAGCGGGCTTGTGCCCGTCGGTTCCTCCTGTTCGTCGCCGCTGTCATGGGTTCAGTATAGCGAAGGATTTGGGAAAACGGAAGGGGGAAGAGGGAAAATGGAGGAATCAGGGTTCAGTGTTCAGGGTTCAGGGGTCAGTGTTCAGTGTTCAGTGTTCAGCGTTCAGGATTCAGGATTCAGGATTCAGGATTCAGTGTCCAGGTCCGGAGGAGTCCTTGGCGGGCCGACGTGCAACGTCTGGTGCTTCGGGGCGGCGGCGACTTCGAGACGCGCGGCTCGAGACTGGGCTGCCTGATCGAGCCGCCTCCCGCCGCGCTCCTCAGCCTGACGCCGCCGTGGAGCCGCTGCGGTTGACGTCTCCGCCCGGCGCTTCTGACCCAGTGAGAGCGTCGGCAGGTGTCCCCACAATCCGCTTTCTTCTTCCGTCTTTCCGAACGTGGTGGGATGTGAATCGTGAATCCGTGAACGCGCCACTTCAGTTCACGTGGATCGTCTTTTCGTGCGTATAGGTCGCGAAGCCGACCGCCGAGCCCTTGGGCTTACGGACGTGCTTTTTCAACGTGTAATCCACGGGCACCACCGAGGAGTGTTTCAGCACGCTGTGCCGCACCGCCACCTCGGCGGCAAATCGCAAGACCTCGATCGGTGTGCGCTCGGGGTGGTTGGCCGTGGGAACGACCACATGAGCGGAAACCGCGCCACGCACATGCAGCCACCAGTCGTTCGGGCGCGCGACACGGGTCGTCAAGTAGTCGTTCGCCGTCGCATTCTCGCCGTAGAGGACGACGGCGCCGCCCGGACCCAACAACTCGCGAATCCGGTGTCCTTGGTACGGACGCTCCTCATTCGTCGCGACTTGAGAGGCCTTCAGGAGCCATCGCTTCGACGCCGCCTCGGCCCGCAACTGCAGGAGCGTCGCGCGGTCCTCCGCATGGCGGATTTGGCTGAGATACGCGCGCAGATGGGCCAAGTCCTCGGTCAGCCGTAGCCGCTGGGTTTCGAGTTCCCCTCGCCCTTCCTTGGCGCGCTTGGCCCTGGTGAACCACTTCTGCGCTTGCTCGAGCGGCGTGAGTTCGGGGTCGAGCGACAGCGTGACCGGGTTGCCGTCGTAATCCCACACCTCGGCGCGGTCGGCACCCTTGGGAATCGAGTTGGCGTAGGCGAGCAGCAGTTCGCCTTGCCGCGTCCATTGGCCAGCCCTCATGGCGTTTCCCTCCGCCTGGGCCAGATCGTGCAGAGCGACCTCGCGGGCCAGAGCCACCCGTTCGAGTTGGCTCACCAAGGCGCTTCGCTCGGCCTCGAGTCCCTCTGAGGTCTCGAGTTCGAAGAACCAACCGTCGGCGGCGCGGGGGTAGCTCGGCACGGGTCGGCCGATGAAGCCCAAGGCGTCGAGCGACACGGGATACGGCCCGAATCCGGGGACCATCGTTGGCTGAAACCCGCCCTCGAACGCACGAGTCGCCGCCTCGTCGCCCGCGCCGATCAGCGCCTTGACCAACGGCGGCAAGGCTTCGGCATCGAAGACCGGTGGCGGCACGTAGGGCTGCCCCGCCAACATCGGACGACGGCTTTGGCTGCGGCCGACATGTTTGGCGCACGCCACGATGCGGTCGCCCGCGTCGAGCAGCGCCGCATTCGAGTGCTTCCCCATCATCTCGACCACCAGCCGATGGGGACCGTGCTCCCCTTCGAAGCTCAGGACAACGACTCGGTCCCGACCCATCTGCTCGACGCCAACGAGACGGCCATCCTCGACGCGCGCTCGCATCGCTTCGACGAGCGTCTTCGGATCGAGCCGTTCGCGGCGGATCCACGTGGGATGCAGGCGTGCGAACCGCGGGTTCCAGCTCACCAATAGCCACAGACTCTCGCCGGCATAGAGATTGACGGCCAACGCGTCCTCGGCGACCTGAACCACCTTCTGCACCCGCGCACCCAACCACTTGGGAGCATCGGCAAGCGAGGCGGCGAGGCAAAGGGCGTCGAACGGAGCGGTCCGAGGCGTCATCGGGGATCGCGCGAAGGGTCGAGCGTGACCGACTCCATCGTCATCGCGCCGAACCCGTTGAACCGAAGGCCCTCGACGCGTGGCCGAATCAGCACCACGTCCCGCACGTAGTACAACGGCACCCAGGGGGCGTCTTGCAGGATCCGGTCTTCGGCGCGCTGGTAGAGCCGCATCCGTTCATCCACAGGCCCGGCGAACGAATCGGCGGATCGGCACAGGGCATCCACCTCGGGGTTCGCGTAGTTGAGCGAGTTGTGGGGGCTGTATCCCGCGAAAAGCAGGCTAAGAAAGTTCTGGGGGTCGAGGTAATCGGCGTGCCACGACATCACGAAGAAGCCGAGTTGCTTCTTGTTGCGGCGCTCGAGCATCGTCTTCCACTCCAGCGTCTGCATCTTCGCCGGGATACCCAGGTTCTCGCGGAGTTGGGTGATCAGGGCTTCGCCGACGATGCGCGTATCGGGCGTCTGCTCGCGGATGGTCAGGATCAGTTCGGGCATCCTGGAAGGGTCTGGGTAGCCCGCTCGGGCCAACAGCCTTTTGGCCTCGGCAGGGTCGAACGGCAGCGATTCCGGGTTGTCCCGATAGCCGGGAACCGCTGGTGGGAGAATGCCCTCAGCCACTTGGACGACCCCGCGCATGACGTCCTTGACGATCTTCTCCTTGTCCACAGCCATCCCGATCGCACGCCGCACGTCGCGATCGGCGAACGGCTCGTAGCCGCCCGGGTTCATGCCGAGGTAGACCGTGGCCGGTCGGTTGACAAACTGGATCTGGTCTTTGAACTCGGGGTCTCGCTCGAAGGTCGGCAACTCCTGTCGGTCCAGGCCGATCCACTCCAACTCGCCCGAGCGGTACTTGTTCACGCGGGTGGCGCTGTCTTTGATGATGGGCCGTTCCAGAGCGGTCACCTTGGCCTTCTCGCCGTGGTAGTCCTCGAACGGGAGCAGCCGCACGATCTGATCGGGCACGAAGCTGTCGCCCTTGAACGGGCCGGTGCCCACCATCTGTTCGATGGCCTTGATCTCGCCGCCGTCCGGGATCGCTTCTTTGGCGACCACTTGGGCGGGCGGGTAGGTCAGCTTGCCCAGGAAGTAGGCGCGCGGCTCCTCGATCTCGATCTGGAGGGTGCGGTCGTCGAGGGCGCGAATCCCGCTGACTTCCTTGGTCTTGCCTTCGGCGAACTCCTTCGCGCCAACGATGTCGTCGAGGTACGTCTGGGCCGTGGGCGAGTTGTACGCCGGGCTGAGGTTGCGCTCCATGGTCCACTTGAAGTCGCCGGCCGCGATGGTGCGCCCGTTATGGAACTTGGCGGGCTTGAGCGTGAACGTGTAGGTCTTGCCGTCCTCGGAGACCTCCCACGACTCGGCGAGCTCGGGCACGAGTTGGTTGTCCTCGCTCCAATCCACGAGCCCCTCGAAGACTTGGCGCAGCAGATCGTGCGTGTCCACGTCCTGCACCTTGCCGGGGTCGAGCGTCACGGGGCTGGTGGCGAGGGCGTAGCGAAGGACGTGCTCTTTGCCGGCGCTCGCACGCTCGGAGAACTTGCCCGGCCCGCACCCGGCGACCAGAACGACGGCCGCCAACGCGATCAGAGTCCGCATGACCTGATGATAGACGATCAGTCCGCGAGCAGACGTGCGGTTTCGGCATGCCGAAACGCGAACAGTCGTTCGAGGTCTCGCCGGATGAACAACACGTCGGCGATCCGCCCGAGGATGCCGAACGGGGCATCGTATTCGATCTCGTCTCGCAGCTTTGTCGTCGCAGGCCCCATGGAGATGAACCGATGATGGTGAAGCCAACTCGCGAACGGCGAGCGGTCCGCAACATCCGTGAACCCTCGCGGCGGGTCGCAGGCGACAATCCGGGCGTGCCATTCCAAGCGGATCGGACCCATCTTCACGCGGATGCGATGGATCGCGCCTTCGACCACGCGAAGGTCGTCCGAGTGCACTTCGACCTGCCGCCAAGGGGGCGTGAGCGCCTTCAGGGCTTCTGCGCTCGCATGGAACTCCCAGACACGAGCGATCGGGCAGGGCAAGAGGGTCTCGAAGACGAGGCGCGGCATCGCCCTGAACTACGCATCCGGCGGGCGAGGCAGCGGCAAACGGCGGAGAAAGGCCCACCGCGCGTCGTCCGGGCGGTAACCTCGGGACCATGGCAGACCGCAAGGCGCTCATCGTTTTCGGCGGCTGGGACGGGCACGAACCCGACCGCGTCGCCGACCTTTTCGCCACCATCCTCCGCAACGAGGGCTTCGACGTCGAACTCAGCGACACGCTGGCTGCATTCGAGGACGGAGCCAAACTCGCCGGGCTCAACCTCATCGTTCCCATCTGGACCATGGGCGGCATCGAACCGCAGCAGGAGCGCCCCGTGCTGGACGCCGTGGCGATTCATGGCGTCGGCCTCGCCGGATGCCACGGCGGCATGTGCGACGCGTTCCGCGCGGCGACCGAATGGCAGTTCATGACCGGTGGCCAGTGGGTGGCGCACCCCGGCAACGACGGCGTCCGCTACCGTGTGAACATCTGCCAAGACAACCCCCACGCCATCACGGCCGGCATCGGCGATTTCGACGTGGTGAGCGAACAGTACTACCTGCATACCGACCCAGGCAACAACGTGTTGGCCACGTGCGACTTCCCCACTGCTGGAGCCGACGGCCCACATACGGCCAACGCGTGCAAAATGCCGCAGGTCTGGACGAAGATGTACGGCGCGGGGCGGGTTTACTACAACGCGCTCGGCCACAACCGAGTCGTGCTCGAGGCCGCTGAACCGCGCGAACTGATGCGGCGCGGGTTCCTTTGGGCAGCCAAGGGCATCGGCCTCGACTGATGTTCGAAGAAGACTTCCGCACGGCCTGGCGGTTGCGTTACGGCTCGGAGCCTCCTGCCGAGGTCCCCGAGTTGGCCCCGTTCTTGCGCCATCGCTCCGTGCGGAAGTACGCCGATCGCGAGGTGCCCGAGTCGTTGGTCGCCGGACTGGTGGCGGCAGCGCAGAGCGCATCCACGAGCAGCAACCTACAGCTCTACTCGTTGGTGAGCGTGCAAGACCCGGTCTTGCGAGCTCAGGTGGCCCAGTGTTGCGCGGACCAAAAGCAGGTGCACGGCGCGCCCTGGTTCTTCGCCTTCCTCGCCGACCACCACCGCTTGCGTCGTGCGGCGCAGGCCGTTGACGAAGGAGCCGAAGGATTGGACTATCTGGAGTTCTTCCTGATGGCGGCGCTGGATGCCGCCCTGGCCGCCGAGCGCATGGCCGTCGCCGCCGAATCGGTGGGGCTGGGCGTGTGTTACATCGGCGCGTTGCGGAACGACCCCGACGGTATCGCTCGGCTGCTCGACCTGCCCGAGGGAGTCTTCGGTCTGTTCGGGCTGTGCATCGGCTACCCTGCCGAGGCCTTGTCGGCCGAGATCAAGCCCCGGCTGCCGCAGGAAGCGATCTGGTTCCGGGAGCGCTACGAAGCCGAGGCGGGGCTGGGCGACTACGACGCGCGGATGCGGGAGTTCTACGAGGCGCAACAGATGAAGGCCGAGGTCACGTGGTCCATGCGTTCCGGGCGTCGGGTAGATGGGCGGCACATGACCGGGCGCGAAGTGCTCTTGGAGTGGCTGCGCACGCGGGGATTCATGTGGCGGTAGGCGCTGCGCGGTTAGGCAACCCACAAGGGCACGTTGACGCCTCTCGCCGCTGTGGCCAGTTTGCGATCCAGAGTAGCCAGGCGGGCGCCATGCCGCTTGGACAATGCCAAGTAAGCGGCGTCATACGCGCTGAGATCGAAGTCTACGCAAACATCGAACACCGAGTCCGTAACCAGGCCCAAATCCACCGTACAACGCGACTCTAGGGCTGTGAACAGATCGCGGGCGACCGCCAAGCCCTCTCGATCTAATCGTCCCCGCCTCGCACTCATGACCAGCGCGTTGACGACCTCGAGCCCCCAGTGGCACGGCACGAGGATGCGATGCTCGGTACCGTGATCGAATAGGGCAATCGCCGAAGAGTCCCGCTCATCGTGCATCAAGTAGGAAATGGCCATCGAGGCGTCGGCGACAACCGTCAACGGCGGCCCTCGTCAATCCACTCGCGAATCTCCTCGGGAGTTAGGTCCTTGACGCCGTACGTCTTGCGGAACTCCGCCACGCGTCCAGCAAAGGTCGCCCAGTCCTCGGCTTGCGACTCGACCGGCTTGAGCTCAGCGATCAGTTTCCCGTTCCGGGTGATCTGGATGGTTTCGCCCTGCTCGACCCGGTCCAGCAGTTGGCCGAAGTGGGTTTTCGCTTCGTATGCACCGACGGTTTTCATGCCGACCAGTCTACCCGACCAGTCTATTCCACCCGGTGGACCGTGGCCCAGACTTCGCGCTTGGCGTCAAGGTCGCGGGTTTGCTTTCGCGCCTGAACGAGGTCCACGTACAGCGTCGCGATCTCGTAGGGCCGCAAGGGCACCTCGATGGCCGTCCAGGACCAGCCCTCGGGCGAGTAGCTGGGCGGTTCGGTCGGGGAGGTCGCGAGGGCTTGGGGCTCCCCACCGAGGAGGTTCGTCTTGTAGACGGCGGCCACCTCGCCGGGGAGTTTGAGGATCGCGGTTTCGCCCACCCCGTTGAACTCGACGATGCGCACGATGGTCGGGTAGCCCATGCCCTTGCCGGCATAGTCCTCGACGTGCTTGCCCGCGTCCTCCGATTCGCGGTAGAAGGCGGTGACGAGGCTGTGATCGGCGAGGAGTTCCAACCCACCGAACGATTTCGGCATATCCACTTCGGGCTTCAGCGCAGCGCGAACCAAACCAGACGGTTCGCGTTGGATGGGCGGGTTGAGCAGAGTCTGCGCCGCCTGCCATCGGTCGCGATTCGTCCATGGTCCGTGCGGCACTAGCCAGAAGCTCTTGCTTACGTCGGGGCGAAACTGCCCGTTGTCCCACGGATCGCGCATCGTCAGGAGGTTGGCCAGACCCTTGTGAGTCCGGAACCACTGGCCCGACTCATGCACGATCATCAACCCGCTTCCGCCTTCGTTGATCAAATCCACCAACGAGGTCGAGTGGAACGGCTTCTCGATGGATTCGAACCACTGCGGGCTGGTCATCCAATCACCCTCGGGGTACTTCTTCGGCCATTCGCCTTTCGGGTGGACTCCGTGGACCGCGTAAGGCGAGTCGGTGATTAGTCTGAAGTCCTCGACGACGGGCTCGAACTCGACGTGCACTCCAGCGCCCATTCCCGGATCGGGTTGGGCATCGGCCTGATACCTATACCAACCCTCTTCTTGGAACTCTAACCAGCGCACGCTAACATCGAGCTTGAGCACTCCGAATTGGTCACAGTCCACCGTGAAGCAAACCCATGGCACGTCCGAGCTGGAAGCGAAGTTGATTGAAAGGTATTGTTCGTGATGCAATACTTGATCAATACGATCGCATGTCACGCGTTCTCCGTTTCGTAGGAACGAGACTCTCGGAGTCGTCCTGAAGCAACCGGCTGGAAAGTTGGGATGTTCGAAGGACACCAAGCCCTGCTGCTGATCCACGATTACGATCCATCCTCCCAGCCTGTGTCGAAGCAAGGGCTCATCAAACACTTCACCGTTTCTGCCCCACATGAAAGGTGCTGTTGTAGGAGCGTAACCCATGGGTGGAATCGGGTCGTCAGCCATCGGTACTTGCACCGTCCAACCGAGACCATTGACTGCAAGCGCTCGTTCTCGCACCCCCGTTCGCTCGGCCAGGTGGGCGAGCATATAGTTCATGGGAGACAGTTTCTCTGCATACGCGTGTCCCGCAACAGCCACATGCCCGCACAACGCTTCACACTCATCGTTGTCGTGGTGTTGGGCGATCAGCAGGTGACGCCAGGCTTCCTCCAACTCCCACACGGGGTAAACGTCCCATCGCGGATATGGCCGGCCAAAGAGACCCAAGACCGTGGCCAGCGATTCGGATGCAAGCAACTCGGATTCCAGTCGTCGCGACTCCTTGCGCATGTGGTCGCCGTTCTTCCCCAACGACATCCCATGCCAAACGTCGTCCAACGAGTACCGCCGAACCGGAATGTCGGGAACGGAGGAGGCCAGCCGCAGGTACTCGCCCAATGTACACGGCTTGATCTCGAAACGGACGTCGGACAGTAACTCCGTCAGCTTCGGCAGCAGCACCTCCGAGCGGCACATCCAGTCCGGCGAGGGCATGAGTTCGACCCACTGAAGGATCAGCGGCGGCACGTCGCCCAGCGGCTTCACGGGTTGTTCGCCCGCAGCCAATTGGTCGAACAGGATCTGCATGTCCTCGGGCCACTGGTGCAGGTTCAGGGCGTTGCGCGTGGCCGTGAGCAGCCGCGAGCCGTCCTGCCCTTCCCACCACACGGCGGGCACGGTCTCGCGCGGGACCTCGGGCGTGTGCCAGGTCCACTGGAAGTAGAGCGAGGCGTACTCGAACCCGCAGCCGCGCAGCATCTGAGGGAGTTGGGGGAAGAAGTCGAACTCCTCCTCCCAGAACGTCTTGGGCCACACGCCGAGCAGCCGCCGCACCGCCCGCGCGCCGTAGACGCGGTGGCGGATGTTCGACTCGCCGCCGTGGAACAGGCCGTAGGGCTGGGCGTAGGAACAGCCGACGGGCTCGATGCGACCCTCTCGCACGGCTTGGCGCAACGCGTCCAACGCCTCGGGGGCTTCGGCGGCCAGCTTCTCGTAGCCCACCCCGTCGAAGTTCACGTTGCCCTTCGCGCCGGCGACCTCGGCAAAGTGCAGCATGTCGAACGTGGAGCCGGGCATGACGTGGTACCCCCACAGCCACTGCATGTCGACCCAGTGCATGTGGTTGCCGAAGGTGTAGTAGAGGGGCGTCTTCTCACGGCTCATCTGGGTTCATTTTGACCGCCCGACGAGGCAAGCGTGGGCTCAAAACGGCCAGTTTCCGGACCGATTCAGACACTTTCTAGATTCATGACTCGTTCTACAAGATAGAACATGTCCGCAACACACATCGGCGAATTGGAACAGCACGTGCTGGCAGGGATCATTGTCAACAGCGAGTGCGCGTCGGGCTACGTGCTTCGCGAATGCGCCTCGCAGAGCCTTGGGCGCAAAGTCACGACGGGGGTGCTGTATGCGACCCTGGATCGATTGCTCTCAAAGGGGTTGGTCACGTATGTCGTTGGTGAGGGAAGCATCGACCGGGGCGGCCGCCCACAGCGGTTCTTCTCAATCACTGGCGAGGGACGCACGGCACTTTCAGATGCGTTGTCTGGCCACCAGAGGCTAGCAAGACTGGTGGCTCAATGAACCAAACGCTGGTAGACGATCTCGTCCACACATTGGAGCGGCTCGCCGATGTCGCTCCGCCTAGAAGAATGGCTCTCGTTCGACTTCGCTCCATGCTCATGGGGCTATGGTTCGTCATTACCCTCGTTCATTTGGTGCTCCGACACTGTCGTCGCGAGGGCCTTCGGCTGAGGTGGGCAGGGGATGGTTGGGAACTCATCACGCCAAGCGAACTGCGAGACTCGCGGCTCAGGTCGTTGAAGTCCTTGACCAATCAGGCACTATGGCTGGCTTTACCGGCTCCACACCGCGATGACGTGCTCGGCGATCTTCACACTCAATACCTGAAAGCTAGAGAGTCGCACGGGTCAAGCTTTGCGTGTTGGGCTTACGCATGGGACGCTGCGGAGGCAGTGGTCAGGCTTCGTCCGTGGTTGTGGCGGGCTCTCCGGATCACGATTTGCCTCGCGGCTGCAAAGTACTTCATCTGACTGCTCCAGCCATACAAGCCTGACGCCGCTGCGGGTTCCCCAAGAACCGCCACCAACGTCTCTCCCGCGAAGCTCGCCTTCAACCACACCCTCTCGGTCTACCTGCTCTTTATGGGTCGAGCCCGATGCTCCCGGGGTCGATGCCCTTGTCCGCACAATGCTGGCATAGCCACGCTAGAACGGGCAACCCGACTCTGCCAACATAACCCGCGCTCTCTACCGCCTTGCGCAGGACCTCGGGGTCGTCCGTCATCTTCACGATCCGCGCCATGACCGGAATGCCGTATTCGCCGGCGAAACCAGCCCACCATGCCACTTTCAACAGGACCTCGGGGTCGTCCGTCATCTCCACGATCCGCGCCATGACTGGCTGGCCATGTTCACCCTCCAGACCCACCCTATGAGCCACTTCCCCAATGACATTGGCGTTGTTCGTGTGCTCCAGAATCCGCACCAGAACTGGGATATCGCAATTGCGCGCGACTACCTTAAGGGTATCGGGGTCGTCCGTGCGCACACTGATCCACTCCAGAACGGGGATGCCGCGTTCACCAGCCTCTTCCGCCCCCCAGGCCGCTATCCGAAGGACCAAGGGGTCGTTCGTGCGCTCCACAATGCGCGCCAAGACCCGTATGCCGCACTCACCTTCTTGGCCCGCCACAAATGCGGCATTCTCAAGGATATAGGGTCCCGTTGAACGTTCGACTGCGGCGAGCAACACTTCGTCGAAGACTGCACCCGGTCTGGCGACTTCGAGCGCCGTCAGTGGCGTCATGATGTTCAAACTGAACAAGTGCTCAAGGACTCGGCTTCGTTTCTTTGGCCATGCCTGCAGAATAGCCTCGGAAAACAGTCGGTGGCGGTTGCGCCATCCCTGTTCGTCGAGCCAGGCAATGCCCTCGACCCAGGTCGAGAACTCCGCGCGTCGGGACTCTGATAGAAGTGTCCTCAGTGCGTCGTCGGGCAACCGCTGGTCTCCATAGCCGAAGTAGGCGATGGCGATGAGGGCGTCGCGTATCCAGCGATCCGAGTTCCAGTTCTTGCCGTGCGCTCTCCACAGGTTCTTCAGTTCGCCGTGAACGTGCGCTTCGATGGACTTCCCGGTCAGAGCGATGTGCAATGCGACCAACAACTCGGCAGGCTTCGCCAGCACTTTCTTCCGCTCGCTCTCGCTCCCTCCGGTCCACTCCTCGCCGACCGCTTGGGCCAGCAATTGGTCCAATCGTTGTTGCTCCCCGTCGTCCAACCGACCGATCTCGAGCGAATGGTCCGCCCGGAGTTCTTCGCCTCGCCACATGACGTCTTGGTCGGCCAGAACGAGGACAAGATCCACACCGCTCCTTCCTCGTGCCGCTTGAACCTTCCCAACGAGGTCGGGCACTTGGTTGCACCGATCCACAAGAAGCACGGTCACCCCGGCAACCGGGTCCGGCAACTTCAACTGACCCGGGTCGTCGCACCACAGAAGGTGGACCGGTCGCTCCAGTTGGTCTGGGCAGGACCAGGGCAACGCTCCGTGCGTCTCCATCACGGCGGCGGCGCGCATCAAGAACGTGGACTTGCCCGTTCCCGAAGGGCCGGTCACCTGGATCACGGTGACACCCCCCTGATGTTCCTCGACGATCTGTTTGAGTCTGTGAAGCGCAGACCGGTCGAAGACAAATCCTTCGCGCACGTCGCACCACTGGGGAACCTCGTCGAGTGGACGCTTGCGGTCGGGCAAGCCCGGTTCGAGGAGACGTCGGCTCACAGGCACGCATCCGGTGGCCAGTTCGAGCAGCTTCTCGGTGTTGGCGTGGACGGCATCCAGGGTTCTTTGTTGTCCCCGAATCAGGCTCGTGAGGTCGTCGAGGCCCTGCCGTTGCTCGCTCGTGAGGTTCTGGACATCGTTTCGGAAGCTCGTCCATCCAGGCCAACTCGCGGGCGTGGACGTATTGCAGCAGCGCTTCGCTCGCGGCCGGATCGTTTCGCAAGCCAAACAGGAACCACCAAGGCAGAAACCGACGAAACTCTTCGGCGACCTGGTCGGGATTCTCCAAGCTAGGCGACAGCGTGGCGAGGAAGGGTTTCCAGTCGATCCGTCCGAGATCTAGTGCGGGAAGTTCTTGCTCGTTGTCGGGAATCCCCGTTGCGCTCCAATGGCCAACCGCCAGCACGACATCCGCGATTCCTGGCCCGATCAGGAAGCGGGCTGCCTCTGGAAATGCGTCCGAAAGCCCGCCCGTGGGCCATGCAGATTCGAATGTGCGCTTGTCAAACCCAGGCCTGTCCACAAGCTGAAGGTAGATCACGGTCCGCAAACACCGGGCTAGACTGTGGGTCTGGTCGTCGGAAGCTTGCGGGGCTCCCAGGACACCGATGCGATTGACGGCATGGCCTCCCACCACGGTGGCCAGTGCGGATGCCAGGGTCATGAGGGGGTCGTTGCCAACTGCTTGAGCCGAGCTTGCGAGCGCCGCGAGACCGTGGGCCGAAACGGCCGTACCGATGGCGAAGCAGTTGGATAGCGCGCCAGACTTCTGGCCCACATATCGCCTTAGGCTTGCGAAGCTCGGTCCGGCCACGCCGAGAGTTTACACAAAGTCTCTTGGGGTGGGCGGATGACGCGGCGCGGTTCTCACTGGTCGTAATCGACCCGCTCGCAGAATCCCGCTGGTGAGCGATGGGGACGCGCCTCGGGAGCCGATCGCTCGGCGACCACCCCATTCATGAAGCGGGTGGCCCACGCCCCGTGCCCCGAATCGGGTAACCATCGCAGGTGAGTTCCCCCACGCCGCCGTTGCCACCCTCGGGCCCGCTCGTCCGCAGGGTGTTCGGCCTCTATGCCCCCCACAAAGCCGAGCTGATCGCCATGTTGGTCAGCGTCGCCGTCGGCGTCGGGCTCGGCCTCGCGCCGCCCTTCTTCCTGCAGATCCTCATCGACCAGGGCATCCAGAAGAACGACCTCGGCGTCGTCACCCTCTACTCCATCCTGACCATCGTCGTGACGCTCCTCGCCGCCGCAGTGACCCTGCTGTACGGCTACCAGAGCGTTGTCATCGGCCAGAAGATCATGCGGGACATGCGAAACGACCTGTTCACGCACCTGCAGTCCATGTCCCTGCGCTTCTTTACGCGGACGCGCACCGGCGACATCCAAACGCGCCTCATCTCCGACGTGGGCGGCGTGCAGAACGTCCTCAGCAACACGTTCGTGGACGCCTTGAGCAACGTGGCCATCGTCGTCTCGGCGTTCGTGGCGATGGTGTGGATGGACTGGCGTCTCACACTGCTCGCCGTGGGCCTCATCCCCTTCTTCGCGTGGTTCGGCAAGTGGCTGGGCGACTTCGCCCAACACATCCGTCAGGGCACCCAGGAGCAGACCTCCGAACTCAACTCGATGATGCAGGAGAACCTGTCGGTTTCGGGAGCGCTGCTCGGCAAGACCATCGGGCGCGCCGACGTGCTGGCCAAGAAGTTCGACGTCGAGAACCAGAAGTTGGCCGGCTGGCTGATCAAGTCCTCGGTCCTTCAGTACGCGTTCTTCGGCATGATCCGCGTCATCACGCAAATCGTGCCCGCCCTGATCTACTGGCTGGCGGGCTGGTTGGCGTTCCGCGGCGACCAGAACATCACGGTCGGTCTACTCGTGGCGTTCTCGGCCATGCAGATGCGGATGTTCTTCCCGCTCACCGGCCTGATGAGCCTCCAAGTCGAACTCCTTGGTTCGCTCGCGCTCTTTCGGCGCATCTTCGAATATCTCGACACGCCTCGCGACGTCACCGACCGCCCCGACGCCAAAGCGCTGCCCCGCTCGTCGGTCCAAGGTCGCGTGACGTTCGAGGACGTGGGGTTCAAGTACGAGCCCGAGAACGACGAATGGACGCTCAGCGGCATCTCGTTCGAGGCCCAGCCCGGTCAGCTCGTCGCGCTCGTCGGCCCCTCGGGAGCGGGCAAGACCACCCTGACCTACCTGATCCCACGGCTCTACGATCCGGATGCTGGGCGCGTCCTGCTGGATGGCACGGACGTACGCGACTTGCGCTTGGAAGACCTCCAACGCGTGGTCGGCATGGTGACGCAGGAGACCTACCTGATCCACACCACGATCCGCGAGAACCTGCTCATCGCCAAGCCAGACGCCTCCGACGACGAACTGGTCGCCGCATGCAAGGCCGCCGCCATTTACGACCACATCGCTTCGCTGGACGAGGGTTTCGAGACCGTCGTCGGCGAACGTGGTTACAAGCTCTCGGGCGGTGAGAAACAACGCATCGCCATTGCCCGCGCCATCCTCAAGAACCCGCCCATCCTGATCCTCGACGAAGCCACCTCGGCGCTGGACACCACGTCCGAACGGCTCATCCAGCAGTCCCTGAACACGCTGATGCAGGGCCGCACGACCTTCGCCATCGCGCACCGTCTCTCGACCATCCTCAGCGCCGACCTCATCTTGGCCATCGACGACGGCCGAGTGGTCGAACGCGGGCGGCACGCCGAGTTGCTCGCGCAGAACGGACTCTATGCCCGGCTCTACAACGAGCAGTTCCGCGTCGAGTCGGAAGGGGCGCTGGGCGAGTAGGGCTCCGATGCGCCAGACGTTTGTCGAACTTGGAGGGGTCCTGGAGTCGCTTCCGGCTCGACCGGTCCGGCTGGTCGCGGTGGACGGGGGCGCGGGTTCGGGCAAGACGACCTTCGCCGCATTGCTCGGCCAAGCCATGGATGTGCCCGTGCTCCAGATAGACGACTTCGTCTCATGGCTGAGCCTGGAATCCTGGTGGCCGCGTTTCGAGGAGCAGGTCCTCGGCCCGCTCTTCCGAGGCGAGGATTTGGAGTTTCAGGTGCGCGATTGGGTGGGCGACACCTATGGCGAGGGTCTTGGCGACTGGAAGCGGGTTCCTTGGTGCGAGACGATGATCTTGGAAGGCATCGGGTCTTCGCGGATGGCTCTGGTGGATCGGTTGGCGTACGCGATCTGGGTGGAAGCCCCGGAAGACCTTCGCATCCGACGCGGCATCGAGCGCGATGGCGAAACGGACGAGGCGCTTTGGCGGAAGTGGATGCCCTACGAAGCCGACTTCTTCGCGCGCGATGGCGCCCGCTCCCGCGCTCGGCTCCTTGTGGACGGAACCAAGCCTTTCGACGACGGCTTCTGGCGCCTCGCCTAGCTACTTGCGTTCGTCGGGATCTTCGATCAGGCTGCGCTCGAACAGGCGGCGCAGGCGCTCCTTCTCTTCCCGCTCTGTCTCGCGCCGTTTGACGTCGTCGAAGTACCGCCCTTCGCGTTCGATCTGGCGCTTGGTCGGCCCCGTCGCCACGGGCCGCGCCGAGTACCGAATCGGCAACTTGTCGGCGGCGAACAGATAGGTGAGGGCCAGGGGCACAGCCAAAAAGGGCGCGAGCCGATAGTCCATCGCGAACACCAACAGGGCCACGCTGATCCACGCCAGCCACTTGCCCTGCAGGGGCAAGACAAACATGAACGTCACGGGCATCGTCGGATAGCGAGTGCCCCAGGCGATCGTCACAGCGACAAGCATCACCCACAGGCCGGCCAACAGGGGCGCAATGCCCACGATCGCACCGCCCAGAACGGCCATCGCAGCCGAAAGAAGAGTGACCGAGAGAAGGAACAGCCCGAACTTCAGGGACCCGAGTTCACGCTCGACCACGCCGCCCATGGACCAAAGCCACAAGCACCCAAACAGGATGCCGAGCGGTCCCATCGCACCGGTCGCGATCGGCCACGTGAGCCATCGCCACACCTCGACCGGTTCGCCAAACCCCAGAGCCAGAGGCCGAAAGAAGAGGTCGGCGTTGCCCGCCCATGCGCCGACAAAACACACCACCGAAAGCGCGATGATCCCGGCGCAGACCGGGTTCGGCAGCTTGTTGACGGAGGGGGTGTTGGACGCGAATCCGCCGCGCATCGTCAGTCCTGCCCCTCGGGCTGCCGCCGCCTCGCGTAGTTGTCGATCTCCTCGGGCGAAAGGACGGCGACCGTCGGCTTGGACAGACGAACGAACGTCTCGAAGGCGACCTCGGAGATTTCCCCGTTGGTGGTCATCTCGTCGTGCATGGCGTTCAGGATCTGGGCTTCGGTGGGCGGGTACGGGTAGGCGTCCACCCAAACGCCTGGGCGATCTTCGTCGCTCTGGAATGCAACTGCGGCGATAAAGGGTCGCGACACGGTGCCGTCATCGGGGGATTCGAGTCCCCCCAAGCCCGCCTCGGTCCAACTGCCTCGGTGAACCTCGAAGCCCTCTTCGCGCAACCGCGCCTCGGCCTGTTCGATGCCGCCGCTCAGGTCGGCGCAGACCAAGACCCGGTGCAACGGGTTCGCTGCCGTGGCGCGCACCACCGGCCCGACCTGCTCCAAATAAGCGACGGGCGAGCCGACCCATCGGTCAATCGCGCGCCTGAACTCGGGAAAGGGCACATGCAACACCATGTCGGTGCTCTAGAGTAGCACGTCTAGGAGCCCATGCCTCGGCGAAGCTCGTGGATCGCGGCCAGTTGCGCGACCAAACCCTCGGCCTCCGCCAGCGGCCACTGCGTCGCGGCGTCCGAGAGCGCCCTCGCCGGGTCGGGGTGGACCTCCAGAAAGACAGCGTCCACGCCGACGGCGACCGCGGCCCGCGCCATCGCGGGGATGGTCTCCCGGGCACCGCCCGTGGACTCCCCAGCCGCGCCGGGTCGCTGTGCCGAATGGGTCGCATCGAAGCAAACGGGGTGCCCAAAGCCACGCATGGTCTCCAGACCCGCCATGTCCACGATGAGGGCGTTGTAGCCAAACGTCGTGCCGCGTTCGGTCAACACGATGCCGTTCGCGCCGAAAGCTTCCAACTTCGCCACGATGTTGCGCGCATCCCACGGTGCGAGGAATTGACCCTTCTTCACGTTCACCGGCTTGCCCGTTGCCGCCGCAGCCTGCAAAAGGTCGGATTGGCGGCAGAGGAACGCCGGAATCTGCAGCAGGTCCACGACATCGGCCACGGGAGCGCACTGATCGGGCAGATGCACGTCGGTCGTGACGGGCACCCCGAACTCCGCCTTGATGCGGTTCAGAATCGCCAGTCCCTCCGCCATCCCCCCACCCCGAACCGAGTTGACCGACGTCCGGTTCGCTTTGTCGAACGAGGCCTTGAAGATGAACGGCAACCCGTGGCGACCGCAGATCGAAGCCATCGTCGCCGCAACCTCTTGGCAGAGCCCGAGCGATTCGGCCAGACAGGGCCCGGCGATGATCGTCAGCGGCCCGTTGCCAAGAGTCACCGATGCGACTTTCACCGGGCGGACCGTCATAGGTTCGCGCCAGCCTTGCGCAATACGGCCTCGAGTTCGTCCACCGAGTGCATCCCGTTCTTGATGTCCGATCGCTCGCCCCCGGGTTTCAGAATCACGAGGTGCGGCAGTCCGACGATGTCGAACATCTTGGCCGTCTTGTCCTTGTACGCTTGGTCCACGCCCGTGCTCCAGTCGATCTTCATCGCGACCACCTGATTCAGGGCCACGATGCCGCGCGGCGTGTTGAACACTTCCCTCTCGATCTCGTGGCACTTCGCGCACCAGTCGGCGGTCGCGTCGATGAAGATGGGCTTGCCCGAGGCCTTGGCTTGCTCGAACGTCTCCTCGTCGAACTTGATCCACGCGATCTGGTTCGAGACCGTGCCGCCGGTCTTGGCGGCCAGCGCGGCGAACTCGCGCTCGCGCAGCAGTTGGCCCCGCTCCGTAAACGTGATGCCCGCCAGCACGCCAAAGGCCAGGATCGTCGCGCCCTTCAAGCGCACGCTGAAGGCCGTCGCATCGCTCTTGTCGAACAGGAACAGATAGCCCGCCGAGGCGACGAAGTAGGCGACCCAGACGAGCTTCTTTACTTCTTCGTCGAGCTGAACGCCCTGCAGCACGTACATCAGGCCGAAGCCGATGACGGCCAACCCCAGGATCGCCTTGACCAGCGTCATCCAACCGCCGGCTCGCGGCAGTGATTTCGCTCCCGCCGTCGTCGCCGCCAGGGCCAAGTAAGGCAATCCGAGTCCCAAGCCAACCGTCGAGAACATGGCCACCCCGAGCGGAATGCTCTGGGCGTTGGCGGCTTCGACCGCGACCGGGACGATCGCCGGCCCCGCGCAAGGCGCCGCGCCGATGCCGACCAGCAAGCCCATGATGAGCGCACCCACCGAGCCGCTCCGCCCGCGAAGCTGCTTCTGAAGCGGGGCGGGGATGCCGATCTCGTACAGCCCGAACATCGAGAGCGCCAGCACCACCATGAACACGCCGAGCGCGATGTTGAACCACGACTGCGTGAACAACGCCCCGAATCCCGCCCCGATCGCACTGGAAATCCCACCGACCGCGCCGTACATCAGGGCAATGCCCACCATGTACATGCCGCCCAACTGGAGCCGAACCGCTCGGCTGCCCGCCGCTTGGCTGGAAAAGAAGCCGAGCGTGATCGGGATGAGCGGGTACACGCACGGCGTCAGGTTGAGCAAGAGGCCGATCAGGAACAGCAGTCCAAAAGCGGGGATGTAGTTGCCCGAGCGGATGTTCTCGGTGAAGCTGCCCGCCAACCCCTCCTCGGTGCTGGTGGGAGGCGCACTGGAAGAGTCGCTCGACGAGCCGATCGCTGACGTGTCGCCGGAGTCCTTGGCGGGTTCGGCCCTGGGTTCGCCTTCATCCTGCGTGCCGGGCGGTTCGGTGGTGCCCGTCTGTTCCGGCTGTTCCTGCGGGTCCTTGGGGGGCTCGACTTCGCCGGTCGGCGGCTTGGCGGGGTCGGTCTTCTCGGGGGTCGGCGCAGCCGTGCCCACGACCTCGAACGGCACCTCGGCCATCACCTCGTCGGGGGCGAAGCAGTTGGAATCGGTGCACTGTTGGTAGCCGACCTTGAGTTTGATGGCCGCTTTGCCCGGTGCCGTACCGGCGACGAACTCGAAGGGGATCGAGACCGAGCCGTCGTAGACCGCCGAGTCCTCGCCCGCGACCATCTTGACCTCGCCCTTGGGATAGGAGACCTTTGTGAGCTTGATGCCCGTGGTCGCGCTGGCGACGGTCAACGGGATCATGTAGTCCATCGTCGGCGGGTTCTGGTAGGCGTGAAGCCCGGGCGCGAACGTGACAAGCACCTTGCCCTTGACCACCGCGCCCGGCGCGGGTTTGGGGTTGTCCAAGGAGACCGACACCGTGGGCGGGTCCTGCGCCAAGCCCAACGTCGCCGCTGTCAAGGCAACGGCAGCCAACACAATCTTGATCAAGCGCATCATGGGGAGGATTGGCGTCTCGGAGGGACGCACCCTATAGAACGTCACGGTACCTGATCGTTGTTCCGCAGGTGGGTATCGTGGCGGCATGGCCCAACCCCGGATCGGCCCCCTCTGCGGCTTCAACTTCCAGTGGATGTTCATCAAGGGCGACGACGGCAAGCCCATCGAAGCCGACCTCCGCGCCCTCGACTTCATGGCCAAGCACGACCTCCGCTTCGTGCGCATCCCGACCGATTACCGGTTCTGGACCAAGGACTTCGACTACTTCCAACCCGACGAGGCCGTGTTCGAAGTGCTCGACCGGCATCTGGCCGTCTGCCGCGATCGGGGGCTGCACATGAGCCTGAACCTGCACCGTGCGCCGGGCTATTGCATCAACCGCAACGATCTGGAGCGGCACAACCTTTGGCTGGACGCCGAGGCTCAGGACGCGTTCGCCTTCCTTTGGGAGGGCTTCGCCAAGCGATATCGCGACGTCCCCGCAAGCGACCTCAGCTTCGACTTGGTCAACGAGCCGCCCAATGTGGGCCAGTACGGCATGACCCGCGAGAATCACGCCGCCGTGATCCGCCGAACCGTGGCGGCGATCCGGTCCGTGCACCCCGAGCGGCCCATCGTGATCGACGGACTCGGCGGAGGCCACTACGCCATGCCCGAACTCGCCGACCTGGGCGTGACGCACAGCTGCCGCGGATATCAGCCCATGCCCGTCAGCCATCACCGCGCCACGTGGTGGGATGGGCACGCCAACGCGCCCTACCCCGCCTACCCCGGCGTGATCTGGGAGGGCGAAGTATGGGATGCCGACACGCTCCGAGAGTTCTATCGCCCCTGGCGCGAGGTCGAGGCGCAAGGTGTGGAGGTCCACGTGGGCGAGTTCGGATGCTTCAACCAGACGCCCAACGCCGATGCCCTCCGCTGGCTCTCCGACCTGTTCTTTCTATGGCGCGAGTTCGGCTGGGGCTGGGCGATGTGGAACTTCGAAGGCGCGTTCGGAATCATCGGCCATGGACGCGAAGGGGCGCGGTTCGAAACGATGGACGGCTACGAAGTAGATGCGGACCTCTGGCACCTGATGCGCCGGTGAGGCCGTCGGGTGCCGGCTCAGCAATTGGCTTTGCTCGCAGCCAGAGCGCACCCTACGGATCTGACTTCTACCGTCCATCTAAACCCGCAGGCCCTCCTGAGCGTACAATCCACCATGAAGCACCGCAAACGAGGCATCGGGGCCAGTCTGTCTCTTCTAGTCTTGGGTTGGCTGGTCTGGCCGGTGCTTACGCCACGCCGTGAGCTCATCACGTGGGACGAAATCGAACGAGGGCTGCCGCCGGAACTGCGCTGGCAGCCGGGCGCTGAAGTGCCCGACGAGAAGAACGGCTACCGCCAACTGGGACTCATGCTCGCTTCGCTCAAGAACCTGAGTGAGCGCCCCGAACGCGATCTTGATCCGTGGTCGCCCGAGGTCTCCGCCTTCTTGGACGAGTGTACAAAGGAAGCAGCGTTACTGGATGAAGCGGTCCATGCCCCAGAGTTCCAGCTTCCGGCACCGTCGTTGTTGCATGAGGATCACACCAGCGCACGGCTAACGAATGCCCTGATTCGACAATCGATCGCCGTGCACTACCTGCTCCTCCGAAGTGAACTGGACGAAGGCATCAGCACCGTCGAGCTCATGCTCCGTCTGACCTCTCGAAGCGCTAAGGGGGCACGGTCCACACTAAGTTGGGCGATGGCTAGGTCGCTAGCCCGAGTGGCCCACGCCAGCGCAGTCAGAATCGCGCGCCACGAATCAGTCGAAGCCAAGCACATCGAACGACTCCTGGTCCTGATTCCAGAGCAGGGCATCAGTGACACCAGCTTGGTGCACATCAAGCTTGGCGAACTTCACACGCTGTACCTCCCGATGCTGGTCGAGGATCATGAAGAGTCCTATTACTATTCCCATCTCGTTGGGATTATGGGGGACGACCTTCGCCGACTCACGCCGCCAAAGATGCTCCGATCACGGTTGGATGCCAGAGCAACACTTGTGGAGTTGGTGAGCAACAACAGAATCGTCATCGCGAACGCGACCCAGCCATATGATCGCCAACAACTCCCTGTCTATTCTCGTGCCGATCTCCCGCCACCTCCCGTCCATGACGAGTCCGACCTGATCGAAGTCTGGTCGTTTTGGTTGCTCGCAATGCGCCATCCAAACTACTGGGGAGCGTGGATCAGCGACGAACCCGACTTTGGATCAGTTCGGTTCTGGAGTATTCTCGATCAGAACGCTGCGAGACTTGTACTGTGCATTCGTCTCTTCGAAACCCGACACGGCCGGTTGCCGGCAAGCCTGGATCGGCTGGTCGAGGCTGGCATTCTGGAGACAGTTCCTCTCGACCCCTACTCCTCAAAGCCCTTTGTCTGGGTATCCAGACACTCGCTGTTCTACTCGGTGGGTCCCGATGGCAAGGACAATGGAGGGTCGTTTGACCACACTGGTCATGGGTCGGACTTGTGCTTGGATTGGAGATTCTGAACGATCAGGCGGTTGAGCATTCCAAGCTGACCAAGCTTCTAGGGAATGTTCCTCCTAGAACCAGTCCACATTTAGTTCGAAGGACGCCATTTCCGCATTGCCTTACCTGCAAGCAGGCACGAGAGCCAATAGTACGAGCGCCCGCGTACAGAGGTCAATGGACCACGAGGTGCGGCGCCGCACCAAGCAAGGTAATGGGTCGGCCGAATTGCCACGGTTCTGTTGATCCCAAGGCTGGGGTCGCCTTCAGGGGGGCCTCCTCACAAGCGCTATCGGCGTCTCGAGAGGTGGTGAGTCAAACCGGGGTGCCACGGTCTGACCGGGCCCTCCGCAGATCATCACACCCCAACCATCCTGCCCGGCAGACCGTGCTGGTCTCAACGAAGGGGATCACGGTCTGGCGGGTGCCGAGGCGGTGACCGACAAACACCTCGACCCGCGCAGACCGTGGCACCCCGTTCTCAAAGGGAAGACGCAAGAGACGTAGCAGCGCTCGGTGGCATGGACGTGACCATGTCCTGAGGGGGGAGACGACAAGGACCAGCGTGTCGCGACACTCCCTCCCGACCCCAAGAGGGGAAATCCTAGTGGGCGGCGAACCGAGAAGCCCATGATGACGCCGCTCGACTTCGCCGTGATCGCGGTCTACTTCGTTGGAACCGCGATTCTGGGTCTGCGACTCGGCGGCAAGCAAGGCAGCGCCACCGACTACTTCCTCGGTGGCCGGAACCTGCCGTGGTGGGCCGTCTGCTTCAGCATCGTCGCCACCGAGACCAGCACGCTCACCGTCATCAGCGTCCCCGGCATCGCCTTTGGCGGCAACGTGATGTTCTTCTCGATGACGTTCGGCTACCTCGCCGCGCGGTTCCTCGTCGCCACGTTCTTCCTGCCCCGATACGTCGCGGGCGAGATGGAGACCGCCTACCAGTTCCTGGGCCACCGCTTCGGCGATGGGATGCGGGCCACGGCCTCCGTCACGTTCATGGTCACGCGGTTGCTCGCCGACGGCGTCCGTCTGTTCGCCACGGCCATTCCCATCAAAGTCATCCTAGCCGCGTCGGGTTGGAACGTTGACTACGTGCCCATCATCGTCTGCATCGGGCTGGTCACGGTGGTCTACACGCTCATCGGCGGCATCCGAGCCGTAGTCTGGATGGACGTGCTCCAGATGAGCGTCTACGTCGGGGGTGCGGTGTTCTCGCTCGTGATCCTCAGCCAGCAGGTTCCCCCCGATTGGTGGGCCCAAGCGGCGGCGCAAGGCAAGACGGTCTGGCTCGACCTCGGCCAAGGCAAGACCCCCGGCGACCTGCTCACGTCGCCCTATTGGATCGTGTGCGCCGTGGTCGGTGGGGCGGTGTTCGGCATGGCGAGCCACGGCACCGACCACATCATCGTCCAGCGCCTGCTCACGTGTCGAAGCCTGCAAGACAGCCGCAAAGCCATCGTGGCGAGCGGGTTCATCGTCATGGCGCAGTTCGCCCTGTTCCTCGTCGTGGGACTGATGCTCTGGGCGCACTATGGCGGCAAGACGGCCCAAGACATGGGGCTGACGCGCAACGACGAGGTCTATCCCAAGTTCATCATCGACGGCCTGCCGCCGGGGGTCACAGGTTTGATCCTCGCGGGCATCCTGGCCGCCGCGATGAGCACGCTGAGTTCAAGCCTGAACGCACTGGCCTCGGCCACGATGAGCGACCTGGTCCAGCGCTTCTCCAAGCGGGCCATCGCCGGGGCGGAAGCGCTGAAGGCGGGCCGGTGGATCACGCTCGGATGGAGCGTGGTGTTCATCGGGTTTGCGTGCGCGTTCCGCAACACGGAAAACCCCGTCGTCGAGTTGGGCCTCGCCATCGCGTCGTTCACCTATGGCGGGTTGCTGGGCGCATTCCTGCTAGGGATGACCAACCGGCGGATCAACCAGCGCGGCGCGATCCTGACGTTCCTGCTGACCGTGGCCGCGATGACGATCGTCGTGCTGGGCGTCTGGTACGGGAAGGACGGCTGGACGTTCGTCCTGAAGCCCTCGGCCGAGGCGATCAAAGACGGGGGCCTGAAAGCGCTCGCATGGCCCTGGTACACGGCGATCGGCGCCTGCCTCTCGCTTGCGCTGGGCTGGTTGCTCACTCTGGCCGGATTCCGGTCGGGCTCCAAATAGGGACAAGGACCAACCTAGGCCGGGGGTATTCCCTACAATGTTCCTCGTGCTGGTCGAGACCCCTTCTTGCGCGATGTCGGTCAGGTCCTGGGAAGCCCACTTGGTGGAGCGCGTGCGCATGGGCGAAAGCGTGGCGGGCGAACTGCTCGTGGCGACGTACCGTCCCGTGCTGCTTCAGCAGGCGATGCGCGTGCTGCGCAACCCCGAAGACGCCCACGACGCCGTCCAGGAGACGTTCGTCAAGGCGTTCCGTTCGTTGGGCGACTTCGACACCAACCGCCCGCTCAAGCCCTGGCTCTCGCGCATCTGCTCGAACGTGTGCGTGGACACCTTGCGCCACCGCCGCACGGGCACCGAATCGCTGGAGCCGCACGAGTTCATGCTGGCGGACGATTCGGAAGACGCGCACGAAGCCAGCGACCGCACGTGGCGGCACGGGGTGTTGCTGGAAGCGATCGCCAAGCTGCCGTGCAAGTACCGGCGGATCGTCGAGATGCGCCACTTCCACCACATGGACGTGAGCGAAATCGCGATCGAGTTGGGCAAGCCCGAGGGCACGGTGAAGAGTTGGCTGTTCCGCGCGCGGACGCTGCTTCGCCGCGAACTCGCCCCGGTGCTGGGAGCGGTGTAACCCAAGAGAAACATCCCGTAACGTACGGCGCTTGGCAAGCGTATGATGTGCAAACAGCCATGACCGCCGTCGCCGCACCCACGCTCGATCCCGTTGCAGAACTCCTCGGCCACGAGGCGCCGATCCGCGCGATGGCCTTTCAGGGCGCCCTCGCCGCGACCGCCGACATGGACATGCGCGTGGCGGCTCACCGGGAAGGGCGGGCCGTACGGACGTGGGACGTCTCCAGCAAGCACTCGCGGGGCCGCGCCGTGGACCGCATGCGTGCCATCTCCTTCGATGGATTGGGCCGCATCTGGGTCGCCGCGGGCCGCTACCTTTGGTGCCTGGACCCCGACAGCGACGAACCCGTGTTCCGCTATCAAGCGCCCAACTTCCTCACGTTCTTGGTGAACAGCCCGGTGGCCGTGGCGGGTCTGCGGGACGGCTCCTGTCTGGCCTCGTTCGAAGACGGCACGGTCAAAGTGTTCGGCCCGAGCGGTTGGCGCGTGGCTTCCAAACGCGACAACGACGCGCCGAACTGGATGGAGACGCTCGCCGACGGCGAGACGGTGGTCGGGGCGGACGCGTTCTCGTGGAGCGTGTGGCGCCGGGGACACAAGGAGCGGGCAACCCGCGCCGAAGATCACGTCTACGGCATGGCCGCCGACCCCGTTGCGGGAACGGTCGCACTGTGGACGGCTTCGGAGGTTGTGGCCGGGCCCTATTCGGGCGAATTGACGCCCTGCTTCGCCACCGAAAGGGGCCTACCCACCCTGGCGATCGGCTCGGGCCTGGTGGCGACGACGGGGGTCGCCGGAGTCTCGGTCCACCGACTGTCCGGCGAGTTGGTCGCGGTCGCGCCAATCTCGGCTTCCGAGACCTTGCGACCCCGCGACGCCGAGCAGGGCGAACCCGAACACCACCGCCCCACCGCCGTTCGCCTTCACGAAGGACGGCTCTGGGTGGGCGTATCGAACGGTCAGGTGCTCGGTTTCGACTTGCCCTGAGTCGGGGCGGCGGTCAGGCCGGGAACCCATGCCACCCGGAACCTCAACCGGTGCCGGGTGGTAGCGGGATAGACAGCCCTAGAAACCCCGCTTCCCCGGCGCAAGCGCCTTGGTCGGAGAGGTCGACTTCAGGTCGCGCAACGAATGGCGGAGGTAGAGATCGGAAACCGGGCGGCGCTCGAAGTCCCGTCCCAGCAACCCCTGCAACCGCCGAGTCGCCTCGAACCGAGACACACCCGTATCGGCCTCGTACCGTCGCCAAAAGTCGCTCCACCAGCCCGCGGGCTGGACCTTGTTGCCCCAATACTCCGTGGGCCGACCCGTTTCGCCCTGGGTCACCAAGCTGCCGACAAACTCGGCATCCTCGTACACCCGATCGATGTCGCGTCGAATGGCTTCGATGTCGCCGGAGTTCACCATGCCGTTCGAGGTCGCCTTGTAGTATTGGACCGTAACGCGCACCGGAAACCGCGGGTCGCGCTCGATGGCAAGGCCGTTGACCTCGGTGAACGGGCCCTCCAGCTTGCCGTGACCGATGACGGCGTTTTCCACGTCCGAACCGCGCATCGTGGCTTTGGCCTCGTTCGCGCCACCGCCCGCCCCGCCGGGAGCAGCCAGCGAACGCGAGACGTTCCGGTGCTTGAGCGGCACTTGGATGAGCAGCACCATGTTCAGCGCCGAATCGCGAACGTTGGGGTCGGACTTGCTCGAGGCGCGGAAGTCGCTCAGGCGCTCGCCGGTCAGGCTGGCCCGCTTCCCGTCCACGTTGTGGAACAGCGTTTGGCCCCAATTCCAGGGCTCGCCGGGGAGTCTTCGGTTGTCCACGACGGTCATCGAAGTACCCTCCCGGGTGGCGAGGATCGCCAGCACGGCCGGGTTGTCCTCCGTGGATTGGTAGTTGAAGAGCACGGGGTTGAACGTGGCCTTGCCCTGCTGCGGCACTGGCAGGAAACAAGCTTGCGCGCTCACCAGCACCTGCTCGTCTCGGTCGGCCCACAACGTGGGGTTGCGGACGTTCCACGACCGGGGGAAGCTCATGAACTGCGCCGGATACCTCAGGTAGTCCTCCAGCGAGACGCGCTGGAGCGAACGCCCCTTCTCGTTGCCGACGAGCAGGGTGAAGTCGCTCGCGCGCAGGTCTGCGGTCTTGTCGGAGAAGTTCGGGAAACGGACGACTGGCATCAGGCGCGAGCGCATCTCGCCTCGTCCCGCAGGCGTCGAAACCTGGATCGTCATGTCGCTGATGTTGGGCCCGACCGAAGAGCCCTTGTACCGCCCCGTGTCTTCCCACGTGAGGTTGAGCAGGTTCAGCCCTTGGCGCTGGACCAGGCGGATGGCGTTCCGGTCGGAAACCATGTTGGCCGTGCGTTCGATGGCCTCGAGGTAGGAGCGGCCCTGGGCCGATTGCTGGGCGACGGCCCCGGCGAGGGGGACGACCGCAAGCATGCTGAGAGCGAGGTTTCTGGATTTCATGGCAGCCTCTTCGATTTGATGACGGGACGCCCGATCTCCCCAAGCGTTACGCGGGCGCCGGGACCTTTGGGGCTCCGGCGCGGGTAACGTTCGCTCGATGCTCGCCGCAACGCTGTGGGTCGCCGCCATGTCAACGCCCGCCATCGCCCCCAACCTGCTCTGGTACGACAAGCCCGCCCGAACGTGGGAGGAAGCCCTGCCGATCGGCAACGGTCGCTTGGGAGCGATGGTCTTCGGGGGTCTGGAGGAGGAGCGGCTCCAACTCAACGAAGACACGCTCTGGTCGGGCGGCCCCATCGACGGCTCGAACCCTTCGGCCAAAGCCGCCCTGCCCTTGGTGCGGGACGCGTTGTTTGCCGGGCGTTGGGCCGAAGTGGACAACCTGACGCGTCGGCTTCAGGGACCCTACACCCAGTCGTACCTTCCTTTGGGCGATCTGCTGATCAAGTTCGAGGGCCAAGGTCCTCTGGTGGGCTACAAGCGGAGTCTCGACCTGGACGAGGCCGTCGCCAACACGATCTACACCGCCGGCGACGTGCTGATCGAGCGAACCGCTTTCGCAAGCCACCCGGCGCAAGCCATCGTGGTGAAGCTCGAGGCCACGGGGGGCACGTTGAACCTCACTTGCCGACTCACCACGCCTTTGCGGGGCACCACCAACGCCGATGCCCGGGGTCTGACGCTCGCCGGACGCGCGCCCAAACACGTGGACCCTAACTACAAGGGCTCGCAGAACCCCATCGTCTACGACGACGACCCCAACGGCGAGGGCATGCGCTTCGCTTCCCGACTGGGGATTCGCTTGACGGGCGGCCGCGTGGTGCCGCAAGGGGACAGCGTTCGCATCGAAGGCGCGAGCGAAGCCGTGCTGATCCTCACCGCAGCAACGAGCTTCGTAGATGCCCAAACGCCGCAACGCCTCGGCCCCGACCCCATCGCTAAAGCCTCGAGCCAACTCGACAAGGCGATGCGTTCGTCCTACGACTCGCTGCTGAAGGCCCATGTAGACGACCACGCACGCCTGTTCGACCGGTGCCGTTTGGACCTGCCGGCCGGACCGGGCGCCGACCGCCCGACCGATGCGCGCATCCGCACCTTCCACCAGGACAACGATCCTTCGCTTCCCGCCCTCTTGTTCCACTTCGGGCGGTATCTCATGATCGCATCATCGCGGCCCGGAACGCAGCCCGCCAACCTGCAGGGCATCTGGAACCACCACGTTCGGCCACCTTGGAGTTCGAACTACACGCTGAACATCAACGCCGAGATGAACTACTGGCCCGCCGAGACGACCAACCTGGCCGAGTGCCACGAGCCGCTGCTCCGCATGGCGCAGGAGTTGGTCGCCCCGGGGACGCGCATGGCCCGCGAGCACTACGGCATGAAGGGCTGGGTGGCGCACCACAACTCGGACCTCTGGCGGCACACGTCGCCCGTCGGCGAGCTGACCGGCGACCCCGTTTGGGCGAATTGGCCCTACGGAGGCGCTTGGCTGTGCCAGCACCTGTGGGAAAGCTACCGATTCAGCTTGGATCGAGCAGCGCTCGCCAAGATGTGGCCCGTGATGCGCGGCGCTGCCGAGTTCTGCCTCGATTGGCTGGTCGAAGACGGTCGCGCCGAGACGCCGAAGGACGCCAAGGGACGGCCGTATCTGGTCACAGCCCCCTCGACGTCTCCCGAACTTCCCTTCCGGACGCCCGACGGTCGGACGGTTTCGACGGGCATCGGCGCCACCATGGATCTGGCGATCACTCGAGAGCTGTTCTCCAACTGCATCCGCGCAAGCGAGATTTTGGGTGTGGATCGCGAGTTCGCCACCCGCCTGCGGGAGGCCCGCGAGCGCATCCTCCCCTACCAGGTCGGGGCGCGGGGCCAACTGCAGGAATGGGCCGACGACTTCATGGAGGCCGAAGTGACCCACCGCCACCTCTCCCACCTCTACGGCGCATACCCCGGTGACGAGATCACGCCCGGCGGCACGCCCCTGCTGGCTCAAGCCGTTCGCCGGACCATGGACATCCGAGGCGACGACGCAACGGGTTGGGGCATGGGCTGGCGGCTGTGCCTGTGGGCGCGGCTGCACGACTCCGAGCGAGCCTACGGCATGGTGCGGCGATTGCTGACGCTCGTGGACACGTCCGACACCAACTATCGGGGCGGCGGCGGGATCTATGCGAACCTGTTCGACGCGCATCCGCCCTTCCAGATCGACGGCAACTTCGGCTACACAGCGGGGGTGGCCGAGATGCTTCTCCAAAGCCACCGAGATGCCTTGGCCCTGCTGCCGGCACTGCCCAAGCAGTGGCCCTCGGGCTCGGTGCGCGGCTTGCGGGCACGCGGCGGTCTCGAGGTGGACCTTTCCTGGAGTGAAGGCCGGTTGGTCCGGGCCGAGATTCGCGCCGACGCGGATCGCCGCTGCCGGATCGAGGGGTCGGTGCCCGATCGCGTGAGCAACGCGGACGTCGAGCCGTTTGCGGGCGGGTTCGGCCTCTTGGTCCGTGCCGGAAAGAGCGTGGTGCTGGAGTGGCCCGCCGGACGTAGGAACGAATCATGATCGCACTGGCCGCGCTGGCGCTCCTCTCCCCGGCGACCGACCTCTCGCGCGTGTTCGCGGCGAACGAGTCGCGCAGCTACACGGTGCACTCCCGATTGCAGACCGAGACGCGCGGCATGGGCGTGCGGACGTGGATGCCTGCGAGCCACTCGTTCGAGTACGGGTTCACGTGGCGCGTGACCGCTCTCCTGCCCGATGGAGTCGCCCAAGTCCGCTATCAGCGGCCGCACATGATCGTGGTGGAAGAGCGCTTTGGCGCGGACGAACCCGAACGCCGGGTCGAGAAGATGGACCTGGACTTCGAGCTGCGGCTGTCTTCCAGCAACGAGATTCTGCAATCGAAGGACCTCGGTGCGGGCAAGAAGGCGGGTTGGATCGGCGCTTCGGGGGTCGGGGCGCAGCCGCAGGTGGCTTCGTTCATCGGCGAGCTCTATCGCTTGGCGGCCTTTGCGGGTTCGCTCGACAACGCGTTGGACCTCCTGCCGAAGTTGCCGTTCGAATCGGTCGTGCCCGGCGAGACGTGGAGACGGACCGTCGGCTACCAACCCCAGCGATTGGCCAGCGGGAGGAGTGCGGTGCAACGTCTCGACTATGTCTATGAGTACGTCAGTATCGTTGAAGCCAACGCCAACAAAGTTCACCGTATCCGCGCCACGATGAAGCTCGACACCGATGCGGCCGAGTGGGTCAACCAGTGGGTCGAGGGAGGCGTCAAGGCCACGGGGCTGACCAAACTGCCCCTTCATCTGGAGGCCGTGATCGAAGCAGACCTCGACCTCGCGACCCGAGCGACGCTGCGGGCGAACGCGACGAGCACCGGGCTGATCGCCGTCCACACGTCGGATGCCACCGAGCCAGTGGTGGAAGTCAAACTCAAAGGGCGGTCGTCGCTCGCTCCGACCAAGTAACATCTCGGCGATGTCCGACGCTCCGACGCGCCGCTCGCTGCTCTCCTTGGACCGACGATGGATCGCGCTCGTCGTGTTCGTGTTCGCGCTTGGGCTCCGCCTGATTGGCATTGATTGGGGCCTGCCGAACGCCTTGCACAACCAGAGCTACCACCCCGACGAGCCGATCATCTGGATCTACTCGCAGCAGGTGAACCCCGGCGGAGGCGACTTCGATCCCGGCTTCTACAACTACGGGACGCTCTACCTGTCCCTGCTGAGTGTCGCCACAGACATCACCCATGCGTATGTCTCCAAGCCGGACCCCAACGACCCGGATGGGATGTGGAAGCTGATCGGCTCGTACCACTTGGCGGGACGGGTGATCAACGCGGTGGCCGGTGCGGTCACGGTGCTCTGGGTCTGGTTGATTTCCAGGCGGATAATGAACCCGTTCGGGGCCATTTTTGCGGCTTTGGCCGTTGCGGTCGCGCCGGGGCATGTCGTCCATTCGAGGTTCCAGACGGTCGATGTCTTGGCGGCGTGCTTCCTCGTTGGGAGCGCGTATCTCGCATTGAGATTGCTGCCCGGAAGGGAGGACGAGGTCGAGCCGTGGTCGCCGATGAAGCTGGCCGTCCTCTCGGGGGTGCTGGCGGGCTTGAGCGCGGGCACCAAGTACACGGGCATTCTGGCTCTGGTAACCCTCTGGGTCGTATTGTTCATGTCCAAGCCAAAAGATTGGACGAAATGTCTCGTTCTCGGCACGGTTGGATCTGTACTGGTCTTCGTCGTTTCGACTCCAGGCATTCTCATCAATACGTCCAAGTTCATGCAGGACTTCGTGTATGAAATGCAACATACGAGTGCCGGGCACGGCATGGTGTTTGCCGCCACGGGGTCCGGGTTCGTGTTCCACCTGCTGAACCTGTTCGAGGGGTTCGGCATGGTGATGACGTTGCTTGGGCTAGGCGGGCTGGTGTGGGCCGTCTGGAAGCGCCAGCCGTGGGCCATCGCCCTGTTCGCGTTCTTCCTGCTGTATTACGTGCTTATCGGGCGCGCCGAGGTCAAGTTCCTCCGCTACACGTTCCCGCTCTACCTGGGGCTTGCGGTGGGCTTTGGGTGGATGGTCGCCAAGATGCACGAGAGGGCCGACTGGAAGCGGGGCTTGGTGGTCCTGGCCATCGCCGGCCTCATGGGCTTGGACGGGACCGGATTGCGGTCGGCGTTGATGTACACCCTCGACATGACCCGGCAGGACCCGCGCGACGAGGTGGCAGCGCACCTGAAGCAAGCGGCGGCTGGGACAACCGATTCGGTCGGCATCGTGTCGGACGCCTGGTTCTACACGCCGGCGCTCTTCAAAGATGTGGGATTACCCCGATCGGTGCCCTTCGAGGAGCGGCTTCGCGTTCAAAGCGAGGCGACCGAGCCCCGCGTGGTCCAGTCGCTCCCCGCGAACCCGGCCGAACGGTTCGATTGGGACGCCCGATTGGTCACCGAGTTGCGCCCGGAGCGCATCGTGTTCTCGAGTTTCGAGTACCAGGACCCCCTGCGGCTGCGTGGTGTGGCCGGCCTGCCCCCCGAGATTCAAGTTCAGGTGGATCGGTGCAAGACCTTCACGGATGCCTTGAACGAATCATACACATTGGAGAAGGTCTTCGGCACGCCGGGGGCGTTGATTCACGATATGCAGTACGTGCGCCCCCTGGTTTGGGTCTGGAAGCGCAACGAGCCCTGAGATGGAAGAACATCTGGACGCCTACTTGGACTTCCTCCGTATGGACAAGGGCGCCAGCGACCACACGCTCTCTGCCTACGAGGGCGACTTGCGACAAGCCATCACCTTCTTTGTCGCCAACGGCCGCAACGACTGGTCGCTCTTGTCACCAGCCGACCTCGACCGTTACCAAACCCACCTGGGTGCTCTTGCCACGGCCAGCTCTCGTAGGAAGATGAGCGCCTTGCGCGGGTTGCTGAAGTTCCTGAAGCGTGCCGGAAAAGGTCCCGATGGGGATCTTCCAACGGCTTCCGTGGGCCGACGTGAGAAGCGTCTGCCGAAAGCGCTGACCCTCGAACAGCTCGAGCGCGTGCTCGACGTGCCGGACACAAACACCGCTTCGGGACTCCGCGACCGCGCCCTGATGGAACTGATCTACGGCGCGGGCCTCCGCATCTCGGAGGCCGTCGGTCTCGCGCAATCCGACGTCTTTCTTTCGGAAGAGTCCATACGCGTCACGGGCAAGCGCGAAAAGACACGCATGGTGCCGCTCCCGGCCGCAACGCAAGAGTGGATCAGGCGATACCTATCAGATTCGAGGCCAAAACTGGTCCGTAAGCCCCTCGCCGCGTTGATCGTCGCAGACCGGGGCAGGCCGATGGCCAGACAGACCGCCTACGCCAAGTTGGCCGGGTTCTCGCGCCGCGCAGGATTGCCCAAGGCGATCGGGCCGCACGTGCTTCGGCATTCCTACGCCGTCCATCTGCTCAAAGGGGGCGCCGACCTGCGCGCCGTTCAGGAGCTTTTAGGGCACGAATCCATCGCCACGACGCAGGTCTACACCGAAATGGACCTGAACGAGGTGCGGCGAAGGTACGAATCGGCGCATCCGAGGCGCTGACGTGCGGTAACCTATGGGGACCCTGGATGGCATACCGCCGCTCGAACACCGAGGAACAATGAAGTTTCGCCGACTCTACTGGGTGACCGAACAGGTCGCCACCGATGGATCGTCCCACGTCACCGGCGTCTACACGTCGGTCCCCGACCTCGCCGACCACGGCCTTCGCTACATGGCGAACCTGGGACCGGGCTTCCGCCTCTCCCTCGTTCAGTTGGATTCGACCAACTTGCCGCTCGGAACTTGGACGGCTCCGGCATTTGACGGCATCGAGGACGCTCTGAAGCCCTACACCGTCGGAGACGAGATCACGGACGAGCACCGCGAGAGCCTCCTTGAAGCCCTGAAGTTATTCTCCCGGCCATGAGACTGGATCACACCGCCCCAAAGTCCCCTCTTCAACAGGTCCGAACCAAGAGGCGAGCCCTTTTACTCGGCCCTCTTGTTGCGGCAACACTGACTGCCCTGATCACTTGGATGCTACCGCCAAAGTATGTGTTCACCGCAAAACTGCTTGTCCTCGATTCAGGCCTCGAAGTACCGAGCGACGGTTTGCCCCTCATGCTAGGCACCAAAATACCGAACCCGTACGATACTCTTGCCGGCATGCTGTACAGCGACGCGTTAATCCAAGAAGTAAGCAAGCAGTTCAACATTCAACCCAAGGACTTCACGGACGAAGTCACCGTGCAGAAAGACATTGACTCCAACCAATTGCACATCGTCACCGAAGGCGTGGATCCAAAACGCCGCATCGCGCTGCTACAAAGCGTGTTGCTCAAGTTTGAGACTGTCAGCAAAACATTGAATGTCACAACAGCCGAGCGCCAAGCCGCTTTATTGACAAATGCGATCTCTTCAAAGCGACAAGAGCTGCGAAATAAACGAATCGCCTTGGCGAACCTCCAGCGAACCATGGCGGCCCCTGTAGATCCAACGAACGCAACATCCTTAACCGAGCCTTACGCCCGGGTAAGAAAACTAGAGTTTGAGCTAGGCACCGTCAACCAAGCAATTGATAGCATGCTAAGCCAGGCGACCAAAGCCCGAGAGCTCGCAGCGTCCATCCCAACGATCGTGACGGACAAATCCCCGTGGCGAGCTAAACTTCGAGAATTGGAATATGAGCTGGAAAGGGAGTCGCGAATCAGTGGTCCGGAGGCCCCCTCCATTCGCCGCCTCCAAGACGCAATCGATGTAACCAAGCGAGAGGCAGAGCGAGAATACACCGCTCAACTGTCGTCCCTTCAACAGGGTCTCGAACCTGAATCCGCAAAGCTGTTCGCCCAAAAAGAGGTCCTAGGATGGCAACTTCAAGAAGCCAAACGAATTGCGGCTTCAGCCCCCGAAGAAGCAACACAGCTTGCCGAACTCTTAGCGGACATAGGCACTCAGACCGCAGTGCTTACAAACTTGGAATCTGAGTATGAACGTGCTCGCGTCAAAGCCGAGGTGGATCGCATTCGTTGGGTCGTGCTTGACCCGCCAACACAGTCATACGAAGCTGTCAACAAACGCTACGTGTTCTTCTCCGGCACTGCCGCAATGGCGGCACTACTTCTGCTGCTTCTGTACTTTCAGACCCTCAGCGCCAAGCATCGTCAACCGTCTGAGAGTTCCACGCCATCATGAGGACTCGCCAACGATTGGACCCGATATTTCTGGCCCTCGGCGGGAGTGGTGCAATCCTTTTCCAGGCCCTCGCATTTCTTCTCTTGCCGCGCGCATTCCCCCAGGCTGAAATTGGAACCTATAGTGTAGCTCTAGCATTCGTTTACATACTCTCTTCAATCGCCACATTAAAACTTGATTCGGCGCTTTTGGCAACACCTTCCCCGCGCAAAAGGCTTCGCATCTTAAAAGCGGCCTTCTCCGTTCTCCTTGTCGGTACGTTGTGTGCGTTTTTGTTCTGCGCCATTGCTGGGGCGTTTGCACCTCCCTTCGCCTTCTGGATCATCGCTGGATGGACCAGTACTGTCGCCTTAAGCTTGACAATGCTTGGGTCTGCCCACTTCATTGCTAATAATCAAGTGCGCAAGGCGGCGATCCTTCGCACGGTCGCGCCCGGACTAGCGCTTGGTTGCCAACTGGCGACCTCATACCTCTCACCAACTGCTTTTTTTGCGCTGGTCAGCGAAGCGGTTGGCCGACTCATCGCCCTCGGGATCCTATGCGCTCCATCTCTTCCCGCAATTCTTCTGCTGACTCGCAAGGCATCACTACGGCGCTCTCTACTTCATCTCCGACTCTATCGCGATTTTACGGTGAGCGGAACTTTCGGGTCGCTTCTAACAGCGATCGCTTTGTTCGCATTCATTCCCATCGTGGCAGCGCAATTGGGACCAGCTATAGCAGCATCCTTCAGCTGGGCCCAACGCATAACGACAGTACCGATTGTTTTGCTCAACCAGTCGCTGTATCCCCTCCTAGCCCGAGATTTGGCTAAATGCGATAGAGGCCAGTCTTTTCCTCTCTTCAAAAGCACAATGATTCGTGCTTTCGTGACAACAGTCCTCTGCGTCTCCCCCATAATTGCTTTCGGGCCTTCGCTCTTTTCGTACCTCCTAGGAAACGAGTGGAAGAACGCCGGGGAGATTGCTCGCCTCTTAGCGCTCAGCACCTCCTTAACCGGGCCTGCAAGTGTCGGGAGCGCCGTCCTGATTGCTTATCGAAAGCAGCGCTTTTGGCTCCCCTTCAACATGTTCGAGGCGCTCGCAAAGCCACTAACTACTCTTGCCGCAACACTCGGTCACTCAACATTTGCAGTTGCTTCCACCGTCTCCATCGTGAATGGCACTTTGGCACTGATGAGCTTGTCGACTTTCGCCCGATTGGCACGCAAAGGAGCCTCGTCGTGAGAGGTCTTGGCTCTCATTCTCCAGTTCTTTATGGGTTGGCTTGCGCTGTCGGGCTGTCTTGGACCTCGGCCGCCCTTGTAGTCGGTGTGCGCGTGCCCCTTCCAGTGGTAGGTTCACTGACGTCCTTCTTTGGTGCGATCGGCGTACTGCTCCTCGCATTCATCGACCCCGCTACTCGTCGCAAGGCGTTGTCGAGCATAAACACGCCGGGGCTGCTCCTATTGATCGTCGCCTTAGGCACGAGTCTGATTACTCCATTTGACCACGAGGGGCGCGGCCTACGTTTCGCACTCGGCTTGCTGTGCTTCACGTTATGCAGTAACGCAATACTTGACAACGCCAACCGAGCTCCCCTCGCCCTCCTCCTTGCTGGCTGCATCGCTCTCTCAGCGATCATCATTGTTACCTTCCTACAGGACCCATTTAGCATACGTGCAGTAGCGGGTGGCGAGGAGTTGGCGACGGCAGCCAACGCTCAAGCGATGGTTCTCGCGATCGGAGCGATTCTCGCGCTCGGCCAGCCGCTTCGGGTGGTTCGTTGGCTCGTGGTTCCCATTCTTGTGCTTGGTTTGTTGCTAACTGGAAGTCGTGGCGGTTTACTCTCGGCGGTTCTTGGCGTTTGCACTTACGTTTTGCTCTCAAAGCAATCTAGAGCAGGACTCCTGGCAATTCTTGGCTTAGGCCTGTTTCTTGCTTCCCTGATGGCGTTGCAAGATTCGATCCCAGGTGTTGCCCGTGCGCTCTCGATCAGGGAGGGATTGGAAACCGGAGGAGGTGGTCGGTCGGATATTTATGATAGTGGGCTGCATCTCCTCGGAGACTATTGGCTGACCGGTGTCGGCTTCACGGCGTTTCCTGATGCAATTCGACCCTACCTGGGCCAAGCGTGGTCTCCTCACTCGCTCTACCTTGAGGTGACCTCGGAACTAGGTATAATTGGGGCGATTACTTTTGTGATGGCCATTGCTGCTCAAATCCGGCGTGCCTACGGCAGTTCCGGTGGTGCAGTGTACATTGCGTCGTTGGCCGCCATGTGTGCTGGGGGGCTCACCCTGCACTTCTTAGGTTCTCCGATCCTGTGGCTGCTTCTGACTGTCCATCCAATTAGATTCACCTTTATACGATCGGAGGTTCAGCCATGACTCCCCACTCGCCGGCCACCAAGCTGTGGTATGTCACAGCTACGTTTCCATTCAAATCTCCTGACACATGGAATAGTCAAGAGATGTCCTTCTTGGCCCGCAACTTTGACGACGTGGTTGTGTTGCCCGAAATGCTTGGGAGCGGCAGTCCTCCCGAGCAGCTGGAAGTCAACGTCTCCTGGTCTGATGGCCTTGCGAGACATATGCGACTTGTTTATCCTGCCATTTGGCTTTTGCTTACATGCACAGAGGCCCGAGCATTCTTTCTGCGATGCCTTATGACGTTACGGCGTAAGGACACTTGGCGCGTGAGACCTTGGTGGCGAGTGTTAAAGGCCCTTGGCGCTGCGTCGTTCTTCAAGAAGGAGATGCGTCAGTGTTCGAGCGAGATGTTGACTGTATACTGCTTTTGGTTTACGGAAGCTGTGGTCGGTGCAGGCATAGCCAAGGCCGCGCTTGGTCGTCCGATCCGGATTGTCGCGCGGGCACATGGTTATGATCTGTACGATCAGGAACGTGGTCGACAATTTTGTGCTTTGCGTCGTGAGCAGTTCAGGTATGTCGACACCGTTCTCGCGGTTTCCGAACACGGGCGTGCTTACCTTGCTGAAGAGGCTGGTGAGTTTCATGAAAAGGTAGCAAAGTGCTATCTTGGATTCGATGACCCAGCACTCTCAGTGGATTTGGCTGTTGATCGACCAGAGGAGATCAGTGTGTTGAGTGTGAGTTACGTTCATGCATTCAAGCGTGTGCCTTTCATATACGAGGTGGTGCGATGCTTAGCTGCGGAGTACCGACAGAAGGTGCGGTGGCTGCATATAGGAGGAGGTCCAGGTTTTGAGGAGCTAGCCCAGTTGGCGCTTGGGGATCCGGTGAAGAACTTGGATGTAAAGCTTCTAGGTTCGGTTGCTCCTCAGAATGTCGCGGAAGTCTACGGGTCCCGCTATTTTGATGTTTTTGTGCATGCGAGCTTGATGGAGGGCTTACCAGCTTCGATGATTGAAGCCCTCGCATGGGGCATTCCCATCGTGGCAACTGAAGCCGGTGGCATCCGAGAGCTTGTGGGTACCGACGCGGGCCGTGTGTTGGATCGTGCTGCTCGTCCACTTGAAGTCGCAGAGGCTATAGTGGATCTTAGGTCCAGTGGGAGACTTATGCATTGCCGGCGTGGGGCGAGAGCTCGATTCGAGGCGGATTTCAGATCAGACAGGGCGTGGGATCAATTGCTTTCCCATCTCGCATCTTCCAAACCGGTCGGTCAGATTGATGAGTAACAGATCTGGATGTTTGCTTGCTTGTGTGCTAGCGTTTTTCGTCCTGTGTGTCTCAGGATGCGGTCGAGGTGGCGTCGGTCGCTCGGAGGTCGTAGTCTTAGGGCATCGAGAGTTGGTTGGGGTACGCGAGGTTCTTAAGGAGCTTCGGGTCGCTGAAGAAGGTTCCAGTGTTAGTTACTCTGGCTGGAAGAATCTTCGTGCAAGGATACAGACTGTAGAGGTCTGGTTGCTGGAGTACGAGGGCTTTGCTCTCACAAGTCGTGAGGCAGCAGTTCGCCGAAGTGCGGATCGTGTTCGCTGGTTGCGCCATCTTCTTAGAGTTTGCGCGGAAGTTGCCGAGGTGGAGGCGTTACGCCTCTTGCGTAAGGATTCGGAATATCTTGCGTCGTCGAGCCTTCATTTGCGCTCAGCGTACCGGGCCTTGATCGCGGAGTGGAATCGAACGGTGGAGGAACCCAAGCTCTAGGATTTCTCCAAGGGTGAAAGCCATCCACCCGCCCAGAATCAGGCATAATGTCCCTATGTCCCTCCCCGAATTGCGCAAGCTGGCCAAAGTGCACGCGCTGGACGCTTCCCTTCGCGAGATTCGGGCGAGGCTGAGCCAGCTCGACGGCGGCAGGCGCCTGCAGGAGCAGATCGAGAAGATCCGGACCGACCACGCCGCGACGCTGGAGAAAACCAGCCGCCTCACCGGCGAACAGCGCGAGTTGGAAAGCCAGAACCAAGCCACCGAGGCCAAGATCAAGAAGTTCGAGGCCGAACTCTACTCGGGCAAGGTCGTCAACCCCCGCGAAATCGCGGCCATCGAAAAGGAGATCGCGGCGCTGAAGCGGCAACGCGAGGCGGCCGACGAACGCCTGCTCGAGCTGATGGAAGAGGTCCCGCCCGCCAAAGCGGCGTCCAAAGTGGTCGAGGACGCCATCGCCTGCCGTGAAGCCCAACTCGCCGAATACCGCGCCAAAGAGGGACCGGCCCGAGAGAAGCTCCAAGCCGAATACCAGAAGCGCATTGAAATGCGGCCGACGCTACTAGCGCAGATCGATCCAAGTTTGGTCCAGAAATATGAAACGATCTGCAAGGCCAACCACGGCATCGGGCTGTCGGTCGTCGAAGCGGGACGTTGCGGCTGCGGCGTCCAAATCCCCGCACGCACCATGGCCGCCGCGCAGGAAGGCAAAGTCGTCGTGTGCCAAGGCTGCCACCGCATCATCTATGCCCCGGAGGGCGTGGTCTAGGTGCGCTGGGCGTTCTGGGCGACGTGCATCCTGACGCTCATCGCCGATCAAGTTTCCAAGGCTTGGGTCCGCGCGGCGTTTCACGAAGGGCAGACCATGCCTTACCCGTGGCCGGGGGTCTTCGAGTTCACGCTCACCTACAATCGCGGCGTGGCGTTCGGCATGTTCCAAGGCATGGGGGTGCTCACGGCCCCGATCGCCATCGCCATCTGCATCGGCGCCGTCCTCTACAGTCGCCGAGCCACCCACGAACCGCCCTATGTCCACGCAGCGCTCGGTCTGCTCACCAGCGGCGCATTCGGCAACCTCATTGACCGCGTCTGGCTGGGGAAAGTCACCGATATGCTGTGGTTTCGGCTGATCAACTTCCCCGTTTTCAACATCGCCGATTCGTGCATCACGGTCGCCGCAATCTCGCTCGTCATCCGTTGGGGCTTCGAAGCCATCCACCACCAGGCCCCCGAAACCGAGAAGCCGGCCGCCGAAGAACCCGCGCCCGACCCCGCGAGCAACTAGCCCGAGAGACGAGCTTCCGCGATCTGCAACGCGTTCAGCGCCGCGCCCTTGAGCAACTGGTCGCCGCAAGCGAACAGCGACAGCGAACGTGGATCGAACGGGTCGCGACGGATGCGGCCTACCAACACATCGTCCTGCCCGGAAGCCTCCAGGGGCGTCGGAAACCGGTTCGCGGCCCGGTCGTCAACCACCCGCACACCCGCAGCCCCCTCCAAGACGCGCCGAACCGATTCCTCGCTGGGCGCGTCGCCCTCGAACTCCACCGTGATGGATTCGGAATGCGCCCGCATCACCGGCACGCGAATGCAGGTCGGCGTTACCCACAGGTCCGGCATGCCCAGAATCTTCTGCGACTCCTCGATCACCTTCCGCTCCTCCCCGTTGAAGCCATCATCGGATATGGGAGTGTTGTGGCTGAACAAGTTGAACGCAATCGGCTGATCGAAAACGCACGGCTGCGCCGGACGCCCAGCCAAAACGTCCTCGGCCTGCGTCCGCAGTTCTTCCATCGCAGCCGCCCCGGCACCGCTCGCGCTCTGGTACGTGCTGACAAGAATACGCCGAATCCGGCCCAACGCGCGCAGCGGAGCAACGGCCATCAGCAGGATGATCGCGCTGCAATTCGGGACCGCGATGATCCGGTGGTGCGGAAGCATGGCGTGAGCGTTGATCTCCGGCACGATCAGCGGCACGTCGGGGTCCATGCGGAACGCGCTCGAATTGTCCACCACCAAGGCGCCCGCCTCGACCGCCAACGGCGCGTACTCCTTGCTCCGCGAAGCCCCTGCCGAAAAGAACGCGACATCCACGCCATCGAAACACGAAGGGCCGAGCGGCTGAACCGTCCACTCGCGGCCGACGGCAACGACCGACTTCCCCGCCGACCGAGCGGAAGCCAGCGGAACCACTTCTCGAACCGGGAACCAGCGGTCGCCCAGCAGACGCAGAATCTCCGAACCCACCGCACCGGTCGCGCCGACGACGGCGACTTTCAAACCTTCAGACACAGGTGCGATGCTTACCCCAATCGGGCCCGTCAGCGTAGGCCGCCCAAGCCGAACATGGCACGCTCGCACGCGGGGTGGTTGAACATCTTCTCATGGTCGTGCTCGACTCCCGGAGCGAACTCGATGCGCCAGTTGAAGTCCCATCCCCGCGCCTGAGCCAAGTCGCGCGCGTATTTGAACACGTTCACGCCCCGCTCCAAGCGCGAGCCGCCCTGCTTCATCGCCTCCTCGCTGTCGTCGAAGTACTCGTCCGGCGCGTTGTCGAGCAGGCCCAGGTAGATGGTCAGGGGCCGGGCCAAGTAGGCCTTGATGACCCCATCGTTCGAAAGCTCCGCCGGCAGCGAGCCGTACCCGTAGCCGAACGGCTTCTCGCGGGTCGGGAAGAGCGCCGACCCGGGGTTGGCCGCCACCAAGCGCTCGGCGCCAGGGTTCATGAACGCAGCCATGCGCACCACGAACTGGCCGCCCGCCGAGTGCCCGATGCACGTGTACGGCAACCCGGGGTTGCGCTCCATCTTGCGGATCTGCTCGGCGATGCGCGGGATGTAGGCATAGGTCCACTCGTCGGGCTTCGCCGCGCTCCCATCGGGTTTGACCACGCCGCCCCGCTGGTAGCGGATGCTCGGGAACCGTTCGGCGTCGAACTTCGGGCAGACCACGATCGCATTGAACCGGTCGGCCATCGCCACGGCGTGGTCGCGGTACTCGTCCGCGTTGCGCAACGTGCCGTGGAACACGAAGATCAGCCGCTCGCCCTTGAACGTCGGCGGCTTGTACGCGTAGACCTCCAACGTCGTGTCGCCGAACGTCATCGGCACCATGGACTTGCCCGTGGGAAGGGCGACGGCGAGCGATAGGGCAAGACCGGCGGCGAGAAGCATGCGCCTATCCTATCACGAACCGTAGCCGTACCGCGCCAGAACCTTGCCCGCGATGAACGGGATGATGTCCGGCTTGTCGGCGTTGTTGTGCGTGTAGATCGAAAGGACGACGTGTTCGCCCTTCGGCAGCCGAAGGTAGGCCGTGTCGTGGCGGCTGGTGCTCGTGTAGCCCGCCTTCGAGAACAGTTCCGCCCCCTTGGGAAGCGCCTTGCCGATGAACGCTCTGGCTTGGAAGTCCGCGTCCGAGTGGTCGGCCGGGTTCTTGCGGCGGAGAATCTCCAGCATGGCCCTCGAGTTGTCCGCCGACACGCACTTGCCCAGGGCGATTTCGGCGAAAAGTCGCGCGGTGGCGTCGCTGGTGAGGCTGTTGCGGTTCTCGTAGTTGGGGCCAAGGAACAGCCTCTCGCGGCCATAGGGCCCCTCGCACCATGTCTTCTGGCACGCGTTCACACCCGTGTAGCCCAGCGCCGCGAGCCACTTGTTCACGGCCTGCCGCTTCTCCTTCCAAGCCTCGAACTCCTTGGCGGGAAGCTCGGGGCCGGCCGTGGTGCCCGTGGTGTAGTCGAGAATGGCGTGCGTGGCGTCGTTCGAGGAGTCCTTGATCATGTCGTTCATCGCCCGCTTGAACTCGTCGGAGGGCTTGTAACCCTCGTGCATCAGCTTGTGCCCGTAAGCCATGAAAAACGCCTTGACCACGCTGGCGGGATAGAACGGGTCGTTGCCCCGGTAGTCGCCCGCCTTCATCGTGCCCGTTGCGGGGTCGAGTTCGATGATCGTGATCGAAAAGAGATCGCGGGTCAGGCCCTTGCCGCCGAATTCGGTCAGGGCGTCTTGCGCGGCCGACTCGGCCCACTGGGTGAGCGTGGCGTCTTTGGGTTCGAGGGGGTTCATGGTGTGCGTGACGAGGGCCATTCCGGCCATCCAGACGGTCAACATGGCGCATTATGGGCCCAGTCGGGGGCGGTACTCTCCACCCGATGCCTCCCTTCGACGCCGCGATCTTCGACATGGACGGGGTGCTCGTGGATTCCGAGCCCATTTGGTGGCAGATCGAAATCGAACTCTTCGGCGAACTAGGCATCCCGCTCACCATCGAAGACACCAAGAAGACGATGGGGATGCGGCTCGACCGTGTGGTGCGGTTGTACTACGACCGAAGACCCTGGCCAGGCCCTAGCGTGGACGAAGTCGGCGAAACCCTGACCGGGCGCGTTGCCGAGCGGGTCCGGCGCGAGGCCGCCGAGATTCCGGGAGCGGCGGCGGCGGTGCGCTTGGCCAAGGCGCGCGGCATGAAGGTCGCCCTGGCCACGTCCTCGCCTCACTTGCTCATCGAAGCCGTCTTGGACCGGCTGGACCTGCGCGGCGCGTTCGACGTCGTGGCCTCCGGGATGGACGAGCGGTACGGCAAACCCCACCCGGCCGTCTTCCTCACCGCCGCCGAGCGAATGGGCGTGCAACCCGAGCGTTGCGTGGTGTTCGAAGACTCGCTGACCGGCGCGATCGCTGCGAAAGCGGCGAGCATGACGTGCGTGGCCATCCCGCACGGCTACCCCGACTACTCGCCGAAGTTCGCCATCGCCGACGCCATCTGGCCCTCGTTGGAGCCGTTCGAGCACTCGCTAGGCGAGCTAGCGCACGGATGACGATCGAGAGTCCCCTGCACTCGCGCGGTTCATGCTTCAGGTCTCCGGGCGGGAGCCCGGATTCCCCTCGTCCACCGTGAAGACCTTCCGCTTACCAGGGCGTATCGTCGGTGGGAGAGGGGCTAGGGGTGAGGGCTGGGACTTAGGAACGGCGGATGCGCCAGCCGTATTCGACTCCGAGACGCGCCGCCGAGGCGTTGCCCGGTTCAACGTCGGCAATAACGAAAGGGTCAAGCTGCTGGTCGGGTTCTGCCTGTTCGTGCCCCGAGGCGTGTGGCAGTCGGTGCCCGCCGCGAACGGTTCCCTCGGCCCGCCCCGGACTCCCCACGTGTATCAAACCGAAACCAGCCGAACCCCACCGAACCATACCGAACGAGCCCCCTTCGGCTTTCACCCGGACCTCGAACTGGGTTGCGACGACCTTGAGTATTCGTGGCGTCTGCGGCGGAGCGGGTTCGAACTGCTGCTGACCAGGGGACGTGTTCGTCTCGCCCGCGTGCCGGGACAGCTTCTCGCGAGCCGACTTCGAAACGGCCAAGAAAGTCGCGGAAGCGGACGCGGCGATGCACGGGATACTGGGCGAGGCGTATGGCGACTCGGTGGACAGGGTTGGTCTGTTCGGCATCGACCACGTTCGTGTGGAAAAGCCCTTCTGCACTGCATCTTACGCACCGAGACCCCTTTACGAATCCAATCAGCGACTCCAATTCAGCGACGAAGACCCTTGCTCCTTATCAAAGACGAGACGGTCTGCAGAACCCACAATAGTATACTTCCAGCCAGTCCCCCTATGAAGAACCACTGCACAGTCAACCAGGTTTTGTCATCATAATCGTCTGCCACTTTGGCAGCGTCAACTAATTGGTCGCTTTTTTGGGACGGCGCAATTTCGGCTACAAACACATACACTCGATCGAGCCTGTTTACAAATGAGATCCACAAAGAAGGCGGGCCAGAACTTCCAGTCCCAAGAAGTACATAGTATTCTATAGAATTCGCATTGTACGGACTCGCCACCGCGACCCATTGATCAACGCGCTTTCCCCCCGGACTCTCTACCATAGCGGCATCAATCCCTTCAGATACGAGTATCTCGTGTCGGGCCACCACGTTGGGAACAGCTAGACCACAAACAATGCGGTAGCTCTTCAGTTGAGCGAGAGCAAGGCCTAGGCCTCCGACCAGAAATACGGTTGCGAACCTGCTAGATTGACCCATTCGCCCAAGCATTCATGCAACACGGCCAGCACATCTCAGAGCGTCTTGCTGGACAACCAGATTGCCTGCAATGTCTCGACCCAATCACTGTAGCTTGATAATCCGCCGGATCCGTCCGCAGCATCCGGTGCCGAACGTATCTGCGCTCGTCGGTGTCGAACCGGTAGCCGAGGCCGCCCACCCAAAGGAACACGGGAGCTCCTTCGGGAACGTCGTCCACGAGTTCGCCGTAGGGCCAGTACTCGAACTGGTCCACCAGACCGCCCGAGTCCAAGGTCGCCACCTCAGAACCCAACCTCCCGCTAGGCCCGTCCACAACTGTGAGGAACATCGGGTCGGAGTAGGTGAAGGTGGCGGTATCGGCCCGCCGCTGACGGGCGGCTTGCGCCGACCAACTCCCTCCGGCGCGTCGTCGGGAGCGGGTGGTTGCCCGCCGGTTCCTCCGGTTGTCATGGTGTTCAGTATAGCGAAGGTTCTTGGAAAGCGGAAGAGGGAGTTTCAGTGTTCAGTGTTCAGTGTTCAGTGTTCAGTGTTCAGGTTTCAGGGTTCTGGGTTCGGGCTTCCTCTTCCGGAGTACTCCAGGCGAGGCGGAAAAGCCGACGAGCCGATCCTCACCCCCGGCCCCTCTCCTTCGCCGAGGCCGGTCTGGGCTGAGAACGGCAGCCGGGCGAAGGCGAGGGGAGTCCGGAAGAGTCCTCGGCAGACCGTGCTCCTCTCGCTGGTCGAACGCCGACCCTCACGAGTTCTGACGCCGCCGTCGAGATCCGCTGCGGTTGACGTCTCCGCCCAGGGCGGGTAGGAAAGCGTCTCACTCGCTCGTCAGGCGACGGAACTTGACCTCGCAGACCGTCCAGCCAAGCACCTCGGACATCTTGAACCGGCCGCCCAAGGCACGCGAGAGGTTCTCGACGATCTGCAGGCCCAGGTGGCTTTGCATCGCCACATCGAACGCCGCCGGCAGCGGGTCGCCGGAGTTGGAGACCCACAGGCCGATAGCGCCATCCTGGTCCTCTACGGTGACGTGGATCTCGCCGTTGTCACTGTGCTTGAACCCGTGCTCCACCGCGTTTTGGATGAGTTCGTTCAAGACGAGGGCGACCTGCGTCGCCTGCGTCATGTTCAAGTGGACATCGTCGCCGCGCACGTCGAAGACGATCTGCTTGCCAGGCGGAAGGAACGACTGCCGGACGTACTCGACCAGCGCCTCGGCGATCGTGCGTACACCCACGTGGTCCAGGTCCTCGCGGCTGAGCAGGTCGTGGACGGCAGCGATGGCGAGGATGCGCGCCAGCGAGTCGGAAAGCGCCTCTTCAAGCGTCTTGTAGTGGCTCTGCCGCAACTGCAACCGCAGCAGCGAAGCCACCTGCTGCAGGTTGTTCTTCACGCGGTGGTGCATTTCTTGCATCAGCGTGTTGCGCACCTGAAGCTTGGCGTGCTCGATGCTCACCGCCGCCTGTTGCGCCAGCGTCTCCAGGGCCTTGATCTCGTCCGGCAGAAACTCGTGCGGCTCGCTGGTGTAACACGACATCACGCCAACGGGCCGATCCTGGATGATCAGGGGAACGCAGATCATGCTGCGAAGGCCCTGTTCGATGGCCAGATCGTGCCCGATGTATTCCTCGCTCGCCGCGACGTCGGGGACGATCACGCAGCGATTCTCGGCGATGGCGCGACCGGCGATGGACTCGCCGAGCTTGATGGCCGGTTTGCGTTGGTAGGCCTTGGCCGGCGCTTGGGTCGCGCGCAACACCAGTTCGTTGCGCTCGGGGTCGAGCAGTCGCACGGTGCAGACCTTGTAGTTGAACTGTTTGGCCGTGATGTTGACCAGCAGTTGGAGGATTTCCTCCAGATAGGGGCTTTGGCCAAGCGTCTTGGCCACCTCGCTCAAGGCCCCCAGACGATTGATCTGGGTGCCAGCCAGATAGGCCGAGCGGAACGTCGCCCAGCGCAACGTGGCGATCTGAGCATAGGCCGCCAACGCCCTCCGGTCGGCTTCTTTGAACGTGCGCGGCTGGTCGTAGACCAGGAAAAGGACGCCCAAAGGCTCGTTGCGCTCGATCAGAGGCAACGCGGCGACGGCCTGGCAGGCGCGATGCTCCAGGCCCGGGTAGTGGACGAACGCCGGGTCGCTGGTCGCGTCCTTTTCGATGAACGTGGGGGAGGCCGAATCCAACGCCCGGCCGCACAAGCCCTTGCCTCTGCCCATCCGCATGACGTTGATCAGGTGCGGGCTGTCGGTGCTGGCCTTGAGCGCCAGCGTCTCCGGCTCGACCGACATGATGTCGGCCGACGACGCGCCCGAAAGGCCCTTCAGACGTTGGGCCAGCGAAGCGAGGAGTTCGTCCTCGGAACTCGAGTCGGTCCCCGTTCGCAAAATGCTCAGGAGCGGGGCACCGGTTTGGTCCAAGTTGGCGGTCGGCATCGTGACGGTGGTTCGAAGGTACCCGGCACCGGTCCGCGTACTGGCGACATGCCCAGCCTAAGCCTCGGGACCGATGGCCGTGGTGGTGATCTTGTCCTCGGCCAGCGTGGCCGCCGCATACCGCACGATGTCGTCGTTGGTCACGGCTTCGATCTTGGCGACGGTCTCTTCGATGGGAATCTCGCGGCGGTGGTAGATCTCGCTCCGCGCCATCCGCATCATGCGCGTGCTGGTGCCTTCCAGCGCCATGACCATCGTGCCTTTGAGGTTGGTCTTCGTGCGCTCGATCTCGTCCTTGGCCAGTCCCTCGCGGCGCACCTTGGCGAACTCGGCTTGCACGAGTTCCTGCACCAGCGGCCACGATTCGACGCTCGTCCCGCCGTAGACCGTGTACGCGCCGGCCGCCGTATAGGCCACGTTGTAGCTGCCGATGGCATAGGCGAGGCCGCGCTTTTCGCGGATCTCCTGGAATAAGCGGCTGCTCATGCTGCCGCCCAAGGCGTTGTCCAACACGCTTGCCGTGTAAAGGTCGTCGTGGTAGAGCGAGACGCCGTCGGCCCCGATGCAGAAGTGGACCTGCTCCACGTCCTGAGCGACGTACCGCAGCCCTTGCGCCGACGCTGGCGCCTCAAGCGTCGAGTTCTCGGCACCGGCGGGGATCGCTCCCAGGGCGGCATCGGCGATGTCCACCACTTGCTGGGGATCCACGTTGCCGCTTACGGCCAGAACGATGTTCTCGGCTCGATAGCGGCGGGCGATGTAGCTCAGCAGGTGGTCGCGTTTGAACGAACTCACCGACTCCTTGGTGCCGATCACGGGCTTGCCGAGCGGGTGATCGCCCCACCGGTACGAGTAGTGCAACTCGTGGACGTGGTCGCCGGGTTCGTCTTCGCCCCGCTTGATCTCCTCCAGCACCACACCTTCCTCGCGTTCGAGTTCGTCCTCGTCGAACAGCGACTCGGTCATCATGTCGGCCAGCACGTCCACCGCATTGGCCACATCCTCTCGCAACACGCGGCAGTAGTAGCATGTGTTCTCCTTGTCGGTGAACGCGTTCAGCATGCCGCCGCGCCCCTCGATGGCTTCCGCAATCTCCTTGGCCGTTCGCTTGCGCGTGCCTTTGAACAGCATGTGCTCGATGAGATGGGTGATGCCGGCCTCGTCCGGGTTCTCGTGGCGGCTGCCCGTGACGCACCACAGGCCAATCGCGGCGGATTGAACGTGGGTGATGGGCTCGACGACGACGCGGACCCCGTTGGGGAGCGTGAACTTGGAAATCGGCATGGTGATCAGTCCGCGTCGCCGGGGGCGAGAACGGTGGTGCGTAGGGTACCCAGAGGGGTGGCGGCGACCTCGACGAGGTCGCCCGGGTTAAGCAGCGGCATCGGCTCTTCCGAGCCGTCGGGCGCCATCGAAACCGCGAGAATGTCGCCGCTGAACAGCGGTGAACTGATGCTGCATGAGGCGATCAGTTGAGGGAACGTCCACGTGGCTTCGATGAGGTTGGTGGAAAACACCTCGCGGCCGTTCACCCGGGCGACCAACTCGATGTCCATCCGCACGCCGTCCTCGGTGTTGCGGAAGTAGTCCTGCAAGTCGTCGGGAGTGACCACGACCGGGCCGATGGCCGTGCCAAAGTCCCGCGATTGGCCGTGGCCCGTCATGGCTTCCGATTCAAAGCGCGCGAGGTCTCGGGCGATGAACTCCGTGGCCAACGTGAATCCCAAGATAAGGCTCTCCGCACCCATCTCGTCGGTCGGTCCCGAGTCGCTCGCCAAGACGACGCAAAGTTGGGGCTCGAACGAGAGTTCGGACGTGGCATTCGGCACAGCGAGTTGGGTGTTCGGCCCGACGAGAGCGCCGGGGTTGCGGTAGCCGTAGGTCGGCAGCGCGCCGAACGGATAGTCCTCGATGAATGCGAACGCCGGCTGCTGTGCGCCGCGGATCTGGTGGTCCGAGAACACGCGATACGAGGTCGGTCGCTTCACCGGGGCGAGCAACGCGATTTCTGCGGCCTCATGGATCCCGATCGGGTTCTTCCCGTCGGTTTCATAGACTTTGCCGTTGTGGTAGATGCCGACGCGCGGCAGACCCGGCGCGCTCGCCAACTCGAAACGACACAGCTTCACGCCCCTAAGGGTACCCGTGGCCCGGGGACTCAGCCGTAGAGGGTGGGCTTGACGCGCCAGTCCTTGCCCTTGTCGTGCGCCCAGTCCTTCACCCTGGGACGCCGCTCGCGCAACCGCACGGATTCGATGCCGAGGTAGTGCCCCGTCGAGAACGGGCTCTTGCCGACGCATTCCAGCCGAAGGACATAGCGGCCGGGTTCGGGCCAGAAGTCCAACAGGTGCACTTCCCGGTTCTCGATGTCTTTGCTGTAGAAGTCCACGGGCTCGCCCAGCTTGACCCCGTCGAGGAACACTTGGTAGGTGCCGAAGTCGTAGGACGTCGTCGCGTTGATCAGAAGGCGCAGGGGTTCCGATTCGCGCACCTCGATGGGGATTTCGAGCCAGGCTCCGTCCTTGGATTCTGGGCGGTACAGCAACTGGGGACCCTCGTAGAGTTGGCCCAAGTTCTGTGGCCCAGCCTGCCCCGATCCGTGGGTGGCGGCTTCGTGTGCGAAGATGGTCGCGCGCTCCAGACTCGGCAACCGCCTCTCGCTGGCGTGCGGTGCGCGGGCCTCGAACGTGGACGCACCCGTCTGGTACCAGAACGCCACGCTCGAGTAGTCGTCCTGGCGCTCGTTCCAGCTGGTGCTCTTGTAGTCGGGGTTCTCGTCGGGCGCGATCCAGCCGAAGTGCTCGATGGTGAACTTGATGCTCTTCTGGAACACGATCGGGTCGGCCAGGTGCCACCGGTACGCGCTGGTGTGGCCTCCCACGATGCCCCACTGGTCGAAGTACGGCACCCCGAAGTAGGGCGTGCTCGTGCGCTTGAGGCCCCAGGCCGACAGGAAGTAGTCCTCGGTCCCCGTGCCCCAGATCGAGGGAGCGACCTCGCCGTCGATGAAGATCTTCTCGTCGCCTTCCCCGAACCAAGAGGGGCTGCGCGTGCGGACGGCCAGCACCGCGCCGACCAAATGGCCGCGCCCTTCGGTCTCGAGCAGGACGTAGTCCTTCCCCTGAACCACCGGGTACTCCTGCCGGTACTGGGCGTGGAAGTACGGCGTGTCCGCAGGCAGTCTGTCCTTTTTGATCCAGTCCACGTTGTAGTACAGCAGGCTGATCGGCTTGTCGCTCTGATTGACGATCTCGACCTTGGCCGACTTGCGGAACGGCATGGGCCAGAAGCAGTTGTACGAGTCGCCGTCCTCGACGACGACCGGGAGGCTGACCACCTCGCTGCGCTTGCCGAAGCAGTTGGCGAAGAAGTCGCCGAAGGGGACTTCAACCTGTGGCTTGTCGGCACCATCCCACGTGATGCGCAGCAGCATCTCTTGGTGATTCGCGGAACCCTGCGGCGCCCAAGGCTGTGGTTCGGGGCCGAGGAACGTGAACCACATGTGGGTGATCACGCCGGGGCCCTGGCGATCCATCACCACGTGGGTCTCGCCGGGCGGCACCCGAAAGTTGTCCCAGTTGCTCTTTTCCTCCAGATCGCCCTTCGGGGGAGCGCTGCGGTCGTATCGGCCGTCCTTGCCCTCTCGGAACGTCGAGGTCTCCCTCATGCTCCGACCTTCCTGAAGTTGGGTCAAGTGGCCGAGCGGCCCCTGGGCGCACGCCACCGAGGCGAGTGCGAGAATCCCAAGCAGGAAGAACGTGGCGGTGATGCTGGTCATGGCTCGATTCCGGACGAGAAGGGGGTCGCCTGGCCCGTCAACTTGCATTCGCCGCCCCCGATCATTCAACCTTCTCGCACGCATGGATCGAGTCGAAACGTTGGAAGCCGAAGGAAGGCGAGCCCTCGGGGCCGCGACGACCACTGCCGAGTTACGCGCGGTGGAACTCGCGTTCTTGGGCAAGCAAGGTGGGCTTCGCGCCCTGATGAAGGACATTGGCGGGCTGCCGGCCGATCAGCGTCCGGCCTTCGGCCAACGCGTGAACGCCGCATGCGCCGCGCTGCAGGCCGAGCTCGACGCCAAGTTCGCCGAGTTCAAGGCCAAGGAACGCGCCGAGCAGTTCGAGCGCGAGCGGCTCGACATCACGATGCCCGGCTACCGCCGACGCACCGGCAACCTGCACGTGCTGCAGCAGACGGCCGACCGCATCAAAGAAGTGTTCTCGGGTCTCGGGTTCGAGTACCTCGAATCGCCCGAGCTTGAGGAGTTCGCGTACAACTTCTCGGCCCTCAACTATCCCGCCGACCACCCCGCGATGGACGAGCAGGATACGTTCTATGTGGAGGACGACCTGCTGTTGCGCACGCAGTGTACGGCGCTCCAGGGGCACGTGTTCGAGACGCGCAAGCCGCCGTTCCGCATCTTCACCATCGGGCGATGCTTCCGCAACGAGGCGGTGGATCGCACGCACGGCCACACGTTCCATCAGGTGGACGTGTTCATGGTGGACGAGGGCATCGGCATGGCGCACCTAAAGGGAACGTTGGGCCACTTCGCGCGCACCTTGCTGGGTTCGGACGTCAAGTTGCGCTTCCGGCCCGACTTCTTCCCGTTCGTCGAACCAGGCGTGGACTACGCCGTCAGTTCGCCGCGATTCCAGAACGGAAGATGGTTGGAACTGGGCGGCGCGGGACTGATCCATCCCAACATCCTCGAACGGTACGGCATCGACACCGAGCGTTACTCGGGCTTCGCCTTCGGGCTGGGCGTCGAGCGCATTCCCATGCTCAAGTACGGTGTGGACGACTTACGCCACTTCTTGGACAACGACCTGCGGTTCTTGGAGCAGTTCCGGGGCTGATGGCGCGCCTGATCTCCGACCCGGCGCTGATCCGGGCCGAGGGCAACTTGCCCAAGGTGATCGAGGAGTTCTTCGGGGTGGTCAACACGGGCGACACGCACGTTTCGATCGCCCGCATGAGGAGTCCGCAGGGCTGGGTGGAGCCGGGACAAACGCCCGAGTTCAGCGAGTACACGCTGGTGCTCTCGGGCCGCTTGCGCGTGGACACCAAGGCGCGCGCCCTGGACGTGGAAGCGGGCCAAGCCGTGGTGGTTCACGCGGGCGAATGGGTGCGCTACAGCTCGCCGTACGAGGATTGCGAGTACGTCTCGGTGTGCCTACCTGCGTTCTCGGCGGAGACCGTGAAGCGCGACGCCTGATCGTTCGATCCGGGAACCCTGCGACCATTTCGCTCCGTTCCCCGTAGGTAAGAGACAGAATCCATGCTCAAATCTGCCATGATCGCCACCCTCGGGCTTCTCGCCATCGCCGGCGTTGCGGCATACTTTGCAGTCGGCCAGTTCGCCGGAAACACCATGAAGCCCGCCTACAACCCCGAAAAGCACCGCCTCCTCTACGTCGCCGGAGGCTGTTTCTGGTGCGTCGAGGCCATCTTCGAGGACCTGAACGGCATCGTCGAGGTCGAGTCGGGCTACGCGGGCGGCGACTTGCCCAACCCCACCTATGGCGAGGTGAGCGGTGGCCGGACCGGCCACGCGGAAGTCGTCAAGATCGCCTACGACCCCGAAGTGGTCCCCGCCGACGACCTGCTGCGCATCTTCATGACGACGCACAACCCCACGACGTTGAACCGCCAGGGGCCCGACGTCGGCACGCAGTACCGCTCGGCCATCTTCTACCGCGACGACGCCGAGAAAGCGCTCGCCCAGCGAATCCTGCAAGAGATCGCCAAAGAGGGGATCTACAAGGACCCGATCGTCACGACCATCGAGCCGCTGAAGAACTACACGCGGGCCGAGGAGTACCACCAAGACTACTTCCGGCGATACGAGCAGGCGTCCTCGCTGGAGCGCATGTCCATGAACTCGGGCTACTGCGCCGCGATCATCGAACCCAAGGTGCGCAAGTTCCGCGAGAAGTACGCCGCGCGGCTGCGCAAGGGCGGATAAGGCCGGGTGCTGCTTGGAACGGCGGGCCACGTGGACCACGGCAAAACGTCGCTGGTCCGAGCCCTGACGGGCACCGACACCGACCGCTTGCCCGAAGAGAAAGCGCGGGGGCTGACCATCGACCTCGGGTTCGCCTGCCTCGACCTGCCGCGGGCGGGGCGAGTGAGCATCGTGGACGTCCCTGGCCACGAGCGGTTCATCCACAACATGCTGGTGGGCGCGCAGGGCTTCGAGGCCGCGATGCTCTGCGTGGCCGCCGACGAAGGCGTGAAGCCCCAAACGCGCGAACACCTGGAAGTGCTCGAGTTGCTGCCCGTTCAGCGGCTGGTCGTCACGCTCACCAAAGCCGACCGAGTGGACGAGGAAGGTTTGGAACTCGCCAGGCTGGACGTGCTCGACCTGTTGGAGCCGACCCGCTTCGCCGATGCCGTCATCGTGCCCACGAGCGCCGAGACCGGTCAGGGCCTGGACGAACTCCGGCGCGTGCTGGACGACGTTCTCACCGCAAACGCCTCCCCGGCCGAGGGCATCCGTTGGTTCCTGCCGATAGACCGGGTGTTCACGGTCAAGGGCCACGGCACTATCGTCACGGGCACGCTGGCCGGTGGGACGGTACGCTCCGGCGAACCCGCCGTCCTGCTCCCAGGCGACACGAGCGTCCGAGTCCGCAACGTCCAGAGTCACGACGAATCGGTGGCCAGTGCAGGCATCGGCGCGCGAGTAGCGCTGAACCTAGGCGGCGTCGAGCTTGAGCACGTGCACCGGGGCATGGTGGTGTGCGCTCTCGGCGCAGCCGTGGAAACCACGATGCTCGACGCTAGAGTCGAATGGAAGCGGCCCCCCAGGCATGCATGGCGCGTGCGCGTCTCGATCGGGACCGACGAGGTGATCGGCAAGGTGTTCCTCTCTGAATCGGACCCAACGGTGGCGCAGTTCCGGTTCGAGCGTGCCACCGTGGCGACCAAGAGCCAACCCTTGATCGTGAGGCGTTATTCCCCACCGGTGCTGCTCGGCGGAGGGCGGGTCGAGGTGCCGCAGGCTCGGCCCCGTCGCAAGTCCGAAGCCGTCGCCAAAGTCGCCGAAGCTAGCCTGCCCGACCAAGTGGCGGACTGCGTGGCGCGCTCCCTGTGCGGAGTCGAGACCGACGAGTTGTGTCGGCTGGTCGGTCGGAGTCGGCAGGAGATGGGCGACGTGTTCGAGGCCCTGCGCCGCGAGGAGCGCCTGCTCGGGTTCGCGGGCTTGTGGCTCACACCCGAACTCTACGAGGCGTGCAAGGCGCGCCTGCTTGAAGCCCTCAAGGCTCTGCACGCCCAAGCGCCGACCAAGGCGACCGTCCCCCGCGAGCGAGCCGTCGCCGGTGCGGGGCTGAACTGGACCGGCAAGCCTCTGGACCGATTGATCGCGCGCATGGTAGAGACGGGCGACCTGGTCGCGGACGGCACGATGATCAAGCGCTCGGACCACCGGATCGCGCTCAGCGAGCGGCAAGCCCAGTTGCTTGCGCGCGTGGTGGAGGTGCTGGAGACATTCCCCGTGGACGTGCCGCCCACGATGGAACTCTCTCGGTTGGTCGGTGTTCCGCCTCAGGCCACCGACGAGATCCTGCGCTTGGGTTGGGAAGCGGGCATGGTCGTTCGGATCGAGGACCTGTGGTACACGCCGAGGCAACTGGAGGGCATCAAGGAGCGGGTGCGGGCGCTGGCCGCCAAGGGACCGTTCACGGCCGCCGAGTTCCGCGACGCCGTGGGCACCAGCCGCAAGTACGCCATCCCGCTGCTGGAGCACCTGGACGCTGTCGGCTTCACGCGACGCATGGGCGACCGTCGCGTGCTGGAGCGATAGCGCGGCCCGGAGGGGTGCTGCGGCTATTGGTAAACTGCGCCGCATGGATTTCCGAGTCGAGAAAGACAGCATCGGCGAGGTCAACGTGCCCGCCGCCGCCTATTGGGGCAGCCAGGCCGAGCGTTCGCGGAACCTGTTCCGCATCTCGGGGCTGACCGAGCACCGAACGATGGTGGATTCGTTCGTGATGCTCAAGAAGGCGTGCGCCGAGGCGAACACCGAGCTGCGTCTGCTCGATCCCGAGGTCGGCAAAGCGATCGTGCAAGCCGCCGACGAGGTGCTGGCCGGCGCGCTGCGCGACCAGTTCCCCGTGGACGTGTTCCACATGGGCGCGGGCACGTCGTTCAACATGAACGTCAACGAGGTCCTCGCCAACCGCGCCGAAGAGATCCTGGGCGGCAACAAGGGCGAGTACAAACGGGTCAACCCCAACGACCACGTCAACTACGGCCAATCCACGAACGACACGTTCCCGACGGCCATGCGGATGATGTCCCGGTTGATGCTGGAGGAGCTGTTCGATGCCGTGGTCGAACTGGCCGACGCCTTCGACGAGAAAGCCGACGAGTTCGACGGCGTGCTGAAATCGGGCCGCACCCACCTGCAGGATGCGGTGCCGATCCGTCTCGGCCAGGAGTTCAAGGCCTACGCCATCTCGCTCCGCAAGTGCTGGCGGTGGTTCGAGCACGCGACGTTCGAACTCGAGAGTCTGGGCATCGGGGGAAGCGCAGCGGGCACGGGCATGAACACCCACCCCGAATACCGCGCTCTGGTGGTCAAGCGGCTGAAGGACTACACGGGGATCGAATTCCGCAACGCCTCGCACCTGGTGGAGAGCATGCAGAGCCAGCTTCCCATGGCGTGCCTGTCGTCGGCCATGCGCATCCTCTGCTTGGAGCTGACAAGGATTTCGAACGACCTGCGGCTGATGTGCTCGGGTCCCCTGACGGGCTTGGCCGAGATCACGCTTCCCGCCGTCCAACCCGGTTCGAGCATCATGCCGGGCAAGGTCAACCCTTCGATGGCTGAAAACCTCAACATCGTGTTGTTCCAGGTGCTTGGCCAATGCCAATCCATTGACTACTGTGTGCAGGGCGGCCAGTTGGAACTCAACGTGATGATGCCCGGCATGGCCTTTTCAGCGCAGTTCGGGCTTGAGATTCTGACCAACACCCTCAAAACGTTCACCGAGAACTGCGTCTGGGGGATCACCGCCGACGCCGAGCGTTGCCGCCACTACGCCGAAACCTCCCCTTCGCTGGCTACTGCGCTGAACGCCCATATCGGCTACCAGAATGCGGCCCGAGTGGTGAAGAAAGCGTTGGCCGAGAAGAAGACGGTGCCGCAGGTCGTGCGCGAGGAAGGGCTTCTGGACGAGGCGACCCTCGCCCGTGCCCTCGACCCTGCGCTCCTCACGGAGCCAGGCATCCCGGGCAAGTAAGCGTCAAGGCTGTCGCAACGCTGCGCGCCGTTCGGCGCGCTTGCTCGGCCACTTGCCGTTGGCCGCCGAAACCGCCTGGCCTACCGACACAACCGTGGTGATCGCGCCAAGCACGGCCACCAAGACCCAGCCGATGAGGATGCGCGGGGCGAAGTCCCAGATGTTGAAGCCCTGCCAATTGTCCGCATACAGGGCCATCAGGCGCTGGATCGTCATCACCAGCGACGCCGTCCCTGCGGCCAGCAACAAGCCCTTCAGAATCATCTCGTCCCACATGGCGCGCAGGGCGTGCGCGGCGGCGAACGGGTGGTTCTTGCGCACGGCCAACCACATCAGAAACGGCCCGTAGATCGGCGCGAAGATCGACAAGACGTGAGCGGTCGCCCCGAGCATGCGGGCGGTGCCCGTCGTCTCCGTGCTCAAGCGTTGTGGTTGGTGCATCGAACTCCCATTCTAGTGAACGTCGCGGCAATCACTGGGACTATCGCTCTCGCTTCCCTTCTTTGAGCAACGCAACCATCTCGGCAAGGCGCTTCGCTCGGGTCTCGGTCCGCTTTGCTTCCTTCAACCAGCGGGCGTAGTTGTTCCGGTAAAACGTCGGTAGCGAATCGAAGAAGCGGCGCGCTTCCGGCTCGGCGGCCAGCGCTTGGGCGACTTCGTCTCCCATATTCCCACTGTTCGGACCTTCGGGTTCGAGAGCGACCTCGACAGAGTCCCCGATCGCGACCGCTTGATCCCGAAGCCACGCCGCCCCGATCGGCAACACCCAAGCGTCCCCTAGCCGCTCGACGACCCCGCGAACGATGCACGCGCCCACCTTGCCGCACACATAGTGGGCGTCCTTCGCGCCCCAGGCGTCGTCGGGATCGAACGGTACGGTGAGGAAGGCCTTGCCAGAAACCTTCTCGAGCTTGGATACAAAGCGCCGAGTCATGGGCGGATTATGCTTGGCCCGAGGCGCGCTCGGAATACGTGTGCAGCCACTTCGCCCCGTGCTGGCCGCTGTTGTTCGGCCACGGCCGCCAGTCGCGACCGCCTCCCACCGCCTCAAGCACGTTGTGCGCCAGGACCGCGCCATCGTCGAACGCCCACATCTCGTTGCGCAAGTGGTCGTTGGCGTGCGGCATGGCGACGTGGTTCGCATAGGTGTAGGCCATCGCGCTGAACGGGGGCACCAGCAGGCCGTACACGTTCAACACGCCGAGCAACCGGCTGACAACCTCCTTCGCGCCCGTGGCGTGCGCCGTGACCACCACGCCCGCCGGCTTCCCCACCCAAATCGGGTCGCCTTCGGTGTGGGCGGTCATCTCGAGGAATCGCTGCAGGGGCGAGCCCCAGGAATCCCAATACGTGCCCGTGCCGAAGACGAACGCGTCGGCGACGGCGACCTCGGCCAGGATGCGGTCGAGCGTCGGTTCGCGCACCAACTCCAGATGCGTCACCCGTGCCCGAGGCAGGAGTTGCTCTTCGATGAGGGCTAGCAGTTCGGCCGTGTTGCCCTGTGCTCCGCCGAGCGAACCATTGACGATCAGGACGGTGGGTGGCGTCATCGGCGGCTTGGGCGCATCGCCGCGCCCGAGAGTTGAAGCGTGCGCTTCAGGTGGATGTTCAGGTAGGCAAAGGGCGTCGTCTCGGCCGCCACGGACCGCTCGGCGCCCTTCGGGATCACGAGCAACGCGCCGGGCGTCATCGCCTCGGTTCGACCGTCCACGACCACGATCCCGCGACCCTCGACGCCCACCATCATCACGTCCACCACGTCGTTCACATGGGCCGCAACGCCTTCGCCTTCGGCCCATCGAACCAGCGTGCCGTTGAGGTCGTCGGTGGCGCAACCCCACGCGGGGCCGCTCGACGAGGCGGCGCGCGCCAGGCCCGCCAGGTCCACCACTTGGCTGGCCCGCCGGTCCATGAGTTCGCCTCGGCGGGGTGCGAGCGGCGAATCGTGGCGACGCGCCTCCAATCCGTCCGTCTCGCGAGCCAACCGCTCAAGGTCCTCTTCGGTGGCCGACGCCTCGATGGCCGGGAACAACTCGCGCTCCTCCCAGCGGATGTGGTCGTGCAGCAGCGTGCCGACGGTTGCCGTTGTGCCGTATTCGCCCGTCGTGCGGAATGCTTCGATCCACTCGGCGATCACGCGATGTTCATGCCGCAACCGCTCGGCCATCCCCTCGGATGCCAACGGCCCAAGCAAGCGCTCCTCTTCGGAGAAATGGTCCTTGAGTTCCACGTCCCAGGCTTCGAGGAGTTTGCGGGCAACTTCGTGCCGAGCCCCATTGTCCGGGGCGGTCTGCAACGAACGCGCGAGCACTAGTCCGACGTTGTGGTCGCGGGAGAACGGCTGGAGCGCAGGATGTCGTTTCATGGCGGAGGGTGGGGCCGCGCGGGTGCGCGGCCCCACCGCTGCTTTACTTACCCATCGCCCGCAAGTTCCGCAGGCACTTCTCGACGGCCTCGATGGGCGTCATGCCCTCGTAGGATTCGTGCTCCACGACGTACCACTGCGTCCCGGCGACGGTCTCGCACGCCTCGAACACCTTCTGCCAAGGCACCAGGCCTTCGCCGATGACCTTCGCGCCGTGCTCGCCGGACCACTCCTTGAGGTGGATGCTGGGGCCACGGCCGGGCCACTTGAGGATCGGTTCGACGGGGTCCGCTCCGCCGCCCATGCCGTTCGCCGTGTCGTACTGCATGGCGAATTCCTTGGGCGTGTTGGCCGCGATGATGTCGTAGCCGCACTCGCCGCCATTGATCGGCACCATGTCCTGCCCGTGGGCGTGAAAGCCCGTTTTCAGCCCGAACTTGCCCAGCTTTTCAACCAGACCGGTGAGCATTTCGGAAGACTTGAGGCAGGCGTCCACGGTGTCGTGCATCTCGTTCGGCAGCCACGGCACGATGACCCAAGTCGCCCCGATGGCGAGGTGGTACTCGGCGGTCGCTTCGAGCGTCTCGTCGGTCAGCGCGGCGAGCCCGGTGTGGGTCGAGGGGCAAACGAGGCCGTTGTCGTCCAAGCACTTGCGGACGTCGGCGGCGGAATGGTCGAAGAAGCCCGCGAACTCGACGCCCGCGTAGCCCATCTTGGCGACCTTGGCGATGGTGCCGAGGAGATCGGCGGCGCAGTCTTGTCGAACGCTGTACAGCTGAAGGGCGATGGGAATTGCCATGACGACTGATTCTGGCACCCGGGAAGGGCGGTCCACCCCGGTCGTAAGGCTGATTTACGGAACGGTCACACCACTTCGACGCCCACCGGACCTTCGAGGACCTCGCCGATGCAAGGCACCTCCACCGGAACGCGGGAAAACAAGGCCAAACCACCGCTGGTCTGCGGGTCGAGGGCGACCTCCAACAGCCACCGCTCGACCGCAGGCGAAACGCTCAACGCGTCCCCCACAAACGCCTCGTTTTTGGCCGCGCCACCGGTCAGGCAACCTGCAGCCACCATCCCGCGAACCCCTGGCAACACGGGAAGGTCGGTCGACCGAACACGAATCCTCACGCCCGAGGCACGCGCCACGTTGTACAGATGCCCGACCAAGCCAAAGCCCGTGATGTCGGTCGCGCAACGCACTTCGACGGCTTGACCCATCTCGCAAGCTTGACGGTTCAAACTTGCCATCGAGGCGATCGCCGCCGCCAGCTCTTCTTCGCTGCACTTGTCGAACTTGGCCGCCGTGGTCACAATGCCCGTGCCCAAGGGCTTGGTCAGGTAGATGCGGTCGCCGACTTGCGCGTTGGTGTTCGCGAACATGCGGCCGGGATGCACCCAACCCGTGACGGCCATCCCGAACTTGGGTTGCGGGTCTTCGACGCTGTGTCCGCCCAGCACAACGGCTCCAGCCTCCATCGTCTTGTCGTGCGCCCCGCGCAGCACGTCGGCCCACACCTCGGCGGGCGCGGACGAGGGGTCGAAGCACGCGATGTTCAGGACCGAAATCGGCGTGCCGCCCATGGCGTACACGTCGCTCAGTGCGTTGGCCGCAGCGATGGCGCCATAGGAATACGGATCGTCCACCACCGGTGTGAAGAAGTCCACCGTTTGAACCAAGGCGCGCTCGTCGTCCAGGCGCAACACTCCGGCGTCGTCTCGGGTGTCCAAGCCGACGAGGACGTTCGGGTCTGCCGAGGTCGGGATGTGGCGGAGCACGTCCGCCAACTGGGTGGGCCCCAGTTTCGACGCTCAACCGGCGCAGTGAACGAGATGGGTCAATCGCATCTCCACGAGTGTACCGACCGGTACAATGCCCCCGTTCCCATGGCTGCTCCCTCGCGCAGGCTCGACCTGATCCCCCCGTATCTGTTTGCCGAACTCGCCCGCATCAAGGCCGAAGCCGTGGCCCAAGGCGCGGACGTCATCGACCTGGGCATCGGCGACCCCGACATCCCCACACCCCGACCCATCCTCGATGCGCTCGCCAAGGCCGTGGAAGACCCCGAAACGCACCGTTACGACGAGTCGCCCCGAGGTTGGCCCAAGCTGCTCGAATCGGCCACCAAGTGGTATGCGCGCGAATTCGGTGTGCGACTCGATCCCAAGACCGAGGCGCTCGAACTCATCGGCTCCAAAGACGGCCTGGCCCATCTCGCGTGGGCGTTCGTGGACCCCGGCGACGTGGTCTTGGTGCCCGACCCAGGCTATCCGGTCTACAAAGTCAACGCGCTGATGGCGGGCGGCGAGGTGTATGAAACGCCGCTCCTTGAGGCCAACGGCTATCTGCCCAACCTCGGGGCCATTCCCAGCGACGTCGCCAAGCGGGCGAAGCTCTTCTATCTTTGCTACCCGCACAACCCCACCGGAGCCGTGGCGACGCCCGAGTTCTATCGCGATGCCGTGGCGTTCTGCCGCGAGCACGACATCCTGCTGGTCAACGACATGGCCTACGCCACGGTCGCCTACGACGGATTCAAGAACCCGACCGTGCTGCAGGTGGAGGGTGCCAAGGACGTGGCCATCGAGTTCCACTCGCTGAGCAAGATGTACAACATGACGGGCTGGCGCATCGCCTTCGCCCTCGGCAACGCGGCCGCACTGGGCACGCTCGCACGGCTCAAGTCCAATCTGGACAGCAAGCAGTTCCCCGCCGTCGCCGAGGCGGCGGCCTGTGCGCTGGACGGCGTTTCCAACGACGCCACGCTCGCCGAGTACGCCCGCCGGCGCGACGTGCTTTGCGACGGCCTGACCGCTGCAGGATGGACGATCGAGAAGCCCAAGGCCACGTTCTTCGTTTGGACGCGCATCCCCGACCCCAAGCTGACCAGCAAGGAGTTCTGCGAGCGCTTGCTCAAAGAAGCCCACGTGTTGGCCGTTCCGGGCGTCGGCTACGGTCCGCATGGCGAAGGCTACGTCCGCATGTCGCTCACGGTGAAGGGCGACCAAGGCGGCGCGAGGCTCGAAGAGGCCGTCGCCCGGATCCGGGCCAGCGGCCTGATTCCAGGGTGATTCCGTGATCAGCTACGACGAGGCCCTGCAGATCATCGCCGGCATGGCGCACCATAAGTGGCGGCAGGGCCTCGACCGGATGGAGGCCTTCGTCGAACGCGCGGGCCTGACGCCAGCCCTATCGGGTCCGCGTTACCTGCACGTGGCGGGGACCAACGGCAAGGGCTCGGTGACGGCCACGCTCCACCACGTTCTGGCCGCGCATGGGGTGGCGTGTGGGGCGTACTTCAGTCCCTATGTGTTCGACTTTCGCGAGCGCATCCAGGCCGACCTCGCGCTGATCCCTCGCGACGACCTCGCGCGTTGGGTGGACCGACTCTTGCCTGTGGCAGCCTCGTTTGTAGGCACCGAGTTCGGCGAGATCAGCGAGTTCGAGTTCAAAACGGCCCTGGCGCTTGCGTTTTGGGCCGAGCGGGGTTGCGAATGGGTCGCCTTGGAGGTGGGCCTGGGCGGACGGATCGATGCGACGAACGTGGTCCGACCTGCGGCATGCGGCATGGTGAGCATCGGCTACGACCACACGGCCATCTTGGGCGAGACGTTGACGCTGATCGCCGCAGAAAAGGCAGGCATTGCGAAACCCGAAGTGCCGTTGGTCTTGGGCGACTTGCCGGAGGAAGCGGCCGCTTCGGCGCTGCGCGTGGCGCACGAGGTCGGCGCGCCCGTGTGGCGGTTCGGCCAGGAAGTCATGCTCGAAACGGAAGCCGCCGGATGGACGGTGACGACTCCGGTTGCGACGCATTCTGGTCTGGTCCCCGGACTGAAAGGCACCGTCCAGCCCCACAACATGGCGGTCGCCGTAGGAATGCTCGATGCGGCGGGCTTTCCGGTCGACGACCGGGCTCTGCGCGAGGGCATCGCCGCAACGCGGTTGCCGGGCCGGTTCCAGAAGGTGTCCGTTGAGGGGCGAGAGGTGATCTTGGACGGCGCCCACAACCGCGAATCCGCCGAGGTGCTGGCCGCCTCGCTTCGCCGCGAAGCTCCCGCCGAGCGGACGGTCCTGGTTCTGGGCATGGTCAAGGGCCACGATGCGGCGCGCTTCGTCGAGCCGTTGCGCGGGTTGTTCGATGCCGCTGCGCTGGCCCCCATCGACTTCTACCGCGCCTACGATGTGGGCGAGTTGGCCGAGGTCGCCGGTCTCTCCGGCGCGTTTCTGGCCGATACCGATGCCGAGGCGTTGGCCTGGGCTCTGGATCAAGCCGGGCCGCGCGGACGCGTCGTGGTGACGGGCAGCTTCTACTTGGTGGGCTCGCTCGGTCGTGCGTTGGGACTGGGCGAATGAGCCGCGGTTCGCCGGTTGGTGCGAACTCATCAAGGAGTGTCGCGACCAAACTCGGGCAACACTCCTCGATCTTCACCCTACGCTCGCGACAAGGCGTCCTCCAGATCCGAGAGGATGTCGCCTGGGTCCTCGATGCCCAGCGATAGACGAATGCCACCGGGGGAGATGCCGGCGCGCATTTGGTCCTCGGGCGGGATGACGCTGTGGGTCATGGAAGCCGGATGCTCGATGAGCGTTCGAATCTGCCCGAGGCTGACCGCCAACGTGACGCACAAGGCCCGCTCCGCGATGCGGTTGATGACCCGCACGGCTCGTTCGTAGGACTCCGCAGCCTCGCCCGCCATCTCGAAGTAGAGCATCGAGCCGGGCGCAAAATTGCCGTCGATGTCCCGCATCTGCTCGCGCGCGAGTTCGGCTTGCGGGAACGAGTCGAGGCCCGGGTATCGCACATTCTTCACCTTCGGGTGCAGGTCGAGGAACTCGGCCACTCGCCGAGCGATCTGCTGTTGCCGTTCCAGCCGAAGGGCCAGCGTGGGGACCCCGTAATTCAGGACCTTCCAAGCCACGTCCGGGGCGATCGAGCCACCGAAGTCTTTGCGGAACAGGAGCAATTCGGTCTCGCTGCTGCGCGGGCCGATGACCACGCCGCCCATGCTCGTCCCGAACCCGCCGAGGTTCTTGGTCAGCGAATGGACCACGAAATCCATCCCCATCGTGAGCGGTCGCTGGCAAAAGGGCGTGGCGAACGTGTTGTCCACGATGGTCGCGATGCGTTCGTTCGGGGTTCGGGAGTCGTTGACCTCCTGAACCTCCTTGGCCACGGCCCGAACGTCCACCAAATCGAGCGTGGGGTTGCAAGGCGTCTCGAAGTACACGACGCGGGTCTCGGGGCGGATCGCCGCCGCAAGGCCACCGGGCGTGAGAAAGTCGGCGAACGTGTGCTCGACGCCGAACCGCTTGAGCCAATGCGTGACCAAGCCATACGTGCAGCCATAGATCGTCTTGTGGAGCACGATGTGGTCGCCAGCCTTGACGTGGATGCCGATGGCCGCGCTGATCGCAGCCATGCCCGTGGCGAACGAAACCGCGATCTCGCCTTTCTCGGCGAAGGCCAACGTTTCTTCGAGCAGCCCTTGGCAGGGGTCGTCCAGCCGTTCGTAGATGTAGATCGGGTGGGTGGTTGCTCGGTCGAGTTCGGGGTTGGCGAACTGCTTGAAGCCCTCGGCGCCACGCTCGGCACTGCGGAGCCTAAACGCGGTCGAGGTTGTGACGGGCGGCGTGATGTGGTCCTCGAAGTCCCACTTCTCGCTCTTGAACTTGCCGTGGATGAGGACGGATCGGTCTCGATACTGGGGTTGGTCTGTCATGGTCTCACCGTTGAGTCCAAGGTAAGGATGCACCGCCGGACCCAAACGATTCAGGACTCCACTGGCCAGATTGACTCTCGCTCTCGATCCGGGACCTATGGACCGCGGGCGCTTCGGCTATAACAGAGTGCAAATGCAGTCATCCGGCGAATTCGAAGTCGAGCCGCGCTCGCAGCGCATGACGCACGAGGAGGCCAATGCGGTCGTTCAGCTATGGCAGCGTCAGCAATCGCAAGCCGAGGCCGTGCAATCGTTGCCCACGCTCGGCGATCTGGCGGAGGCGCTCAAGATCCCCGAATCGTCCGTCGCCGACCTGCTCGAGCAAGTGCGCGCCAAGCAAGCCCTTGAACGCCACCGTCCCGAGGCCCCTCCCGTCGCGAAACGCAAGAACCTGTCTGCGGTCGTGATTGCGGCGGCCGTGTTCGCCTTGTGTCTGCTGCTTGCGTTGTCCTTCGTCTTCGTCCGCACCGTCTCGACGGGTTCGCCCACTGCACCCGAGGTCGCCACGACGACTGTCTCTCCGGCTCCCGAGACCACGTCCACGGAGGCAACCGCCCCCGAGGCGGCCTCCGATGGCGTCCCGTCTGCGGGCACCCCTGTGCCCGAGGCGTTCTGATCGCCGAGTCCGAAAGATTCTCACAATGAGGGAATGCACGGTCACTCTCGACCGGTATTAAACATTGAACTGGCATTTGCACCAACGATTGGACGTTTCCGATAAGAGCCATCATTCAGGTTGATTCCCACTAGCCTTGACCGTTTGGTTTTGAGGCCATCCCGCAACGTTGCGGGTCCCTTCGTGTCGTGCAACTGCGAGGAGTCCACAATGAAACGAGCCTTCACACTGATCGAACTGCTGGTCGTGATCGCCATCATCGCGATTTTGGCTGCTATGCTGTTCCCCGTCTATGCCCAAGCCAAGGAATCGGCGAAGAAAACGTCGGCACTTTCGAGCATCAAGCAAACGGGTACCGGCTTTCTCATCTACGCCAGCGACAACGACGACTTGTTGCCCCTCGCACACTCGATTCGCCCCAATGGCACCCACCGCTGGTCTGCGTTCCACCCGACGCCCGCCGACTGGATGCCTGAGAACGACCCCTCGGGATGGGGAGCGCCCGACGTGGTTCGCGAGGTGAAAATCCAGTGGGCGAACGCCTTGGAGCCCTATCTCAAGAGCCTGGACATCTGGACCGCGCCCGGCGCCCCGGACCAACGCATCGGCACCGACCCCACGGGCAACCCGCGCCGCGCCTTCGCCAAGACGGCTTGGACGATGAACGGCCTTCTGCACACCTATTCGCTTTCTGCGATCGCCGCTCCGAGCAAGCTTTCCCTGATCTGGTCGGGTGCCGGCAAGCAGAACTACATGGGACGATCGGCCAGCAACCCAGGACTTCTGTGCAACTCGACCACCGCAGAGCCTTGTTCCTTCAACGCGAGCGGATACCCGCAGGCCGGCACGAACGATGGTGGTCAGGGCATTGGTGCCACAATGTTCTGGAACTTTGGCGCAACGGCATGGGTATACGGCAGACATATGCTGTTTGTCGCAAGCGACTCTTCGGCAAGGACGTTCGCCGTCGGCGGCGACACCACAGAGGCCGGGAATCCCAGCGACCGCGACCCGTTCGTCTCGTACGATTCGAGAGGCGTTCCCGGCGGTTGGTGGGGCTGCTGGGCACCCGGCGTCGCCGATGGCGGCTCGGTGCCTCAGTACCCGTGCTTCTTCCGACCCGACTCCGAGTTCAACTACTTCGGTGGTTGATCGCTGATCGTTCCTCCACATCCGAAAGGCCCCATCCGCGACGGGTGGGGCCAAGCCACCCTATGAGAACCCTCTCCACCATCGCCCTCGCCGTGTTCATCGCTTCGATTGTGGGCTGCCGCCCGAGTCAAGCACCCGGTATCCAAGAGCCCGCCCAGGTCCAGCAAATCGGCCAAGCCGACCCCAAGACCGGGGCCATCCCCCGCTCGATGGGCACCAGCGAGAGCAACCCGTGAAGCGCTCCGTGTTCCTGTGCGCGGCATTGCTTGCGGGTTGTTCGAGCTCACCCGAGCCCGTGGCAAGTCTGCCCCGCCCCAAGGCTGGCGCGTTCGTCCGGGTCGTCAATCTGGGCCCCGACGAGGTCTCGGTGAAGCGCAACGACGCCATGTTTGGCGTTCCGCTGAAGAAGGGTTCGTGGACGCCCTTTCACCGCGTCGCGCCCGGACCCCAGCGATTCGATCTGAACGGAGCAAGCCATGCGGTGAACCTGGACCCGGCGGAACGGGCCACCTTGGTCGTCGTCGGGTCGCCCCCGCGAGTCGAAATCCTGCGCGACGAGCCGAGAACCAGCGGCGACGACAAGGGCGCTCTGGTGGCCGTTGCGGCCTTTGGGTCGACCGATGCGAAGGTCACGGTGGGCGGGGCGAGTCTGCCCATGCCCAAGGCGGCAACGGGTGTCGGCGAGGCGATCCGGGTCTCCAGCGGCAAGGCGACGGTTGCGTTCGGCGACGGCTCGCCCGAGCAGACCGCCGACTTCAAGCCCGGAGGCGGCTACACGATCTTCGTCGCGAGGCTGTCCGACGGCTCGATCTACCGTCGCATCGTCCACAACAACCCGCCTCTCCGGCTGGGCACCGTGAACGCGCCCGTCGGCTCTTCGTGAGGCCCTTGGACCCCGTCTCGCGAACCTCGGTATCCTTGGCGTCGTCATGGTTCGCATGAGGTTTGCGACCGCTACCCTGTGTCTGGCGGGCTTGGCCCTGGCGGCGGCCCCCTCCGCCGACATCTTCCGGCCGAGCAAGGAAGATCAGGTGAAGCTCGGGCAGCGTGCGTCTGAGTCCATCCGCAAGGAAGAGAAGATTCTGCCCGACACGCACCCTAGGGTCCTGTTCCTCCGCCGCGTGGCCAACAAGGTGCTCGACGCCATCCCAGCCAAGGAGCGCGAGAAAGAGATCTGGAAGTTCTCGTTCGACGTGATCGACTCCAAAGACGTCAACGCGTTCGCGCTGCCCGGCGGGCCCATCTACTTCTTCAACGGCCTCATCGACAAGATGGAGACCGAGGACCAACTGGCCGGCGTGCTCGCCCACGAGATCACACACATCCGCAACCAGCACTGGGCCAGCAGCTATGCCGACACCATGAAGCGGCGCATGGGCCTGACGCTCGTGCTCACGCTGCTCAACGCCAACGACACCATGTTCAGCGTAGCGGGCGTCGCCGATGAACTCATCTTCAACCTGCCCTACTCCCGCAAGCACGAAACCGAGTCCGACCGCGTCGGGTTCGACCTGGTGGTGAAGGCAGGCTACAACCCGCGCGGCCTTGCCGACATGATGCGCGTGTTCGCCAAAGAGGGTGGCAAGACCCCCGAGTTCGTCAGCACCCACCCGGAGCCCGGCAAACGCGCCGACGCCATCGAGCGGCGTGCCCGCGAGCTGAAGGTGGCTGTTCCTGAGCAACGCCCGCTCCCTGCCAACGTCCGGCAATCGGCCAATGGTCAGGGCGTCAAGGCCGGAACCAAGGGCGGCAGGTAGAGTGCCCAGGTGCCAGAACAGTTCTCCCTGAGCGTCGGCGGGGTCCAAGCGACCCTGCGCGACGTGGTGCTTCCGAACGGTTTGAAGCTGGATTCGTTATCGGTGGCCGGCGAAGCCTTGGCGATCACGTCGGACCCGTTCACCATGGCCCTCAAGGAACCTGGGCGGGCCGAAGTCCGGCTGAGGCAACCCTCGATCGAGGCGTTTCTGTTGCCCCAACTGCCCGACACGCTGCGCGATGTGACGATACGTCTCATACCGGGCTACGTCGTCGCCAACGCCACCATGCGCGTGATGTTCGAGATGCGCGGCACGGCCAAGTTCGTCCTTCGCGTGGTCGGCGACTCCGAACTCCATGTCGAGGTCGAGAGCGTGGACGTGTTCTCAGGGGTGGCGAAGCCGATGATCGAGAAGCAACTGGCCGCAATCAACCCCGTGTTCGATACCAAGGACTTGCCGCTTCGCCTGAAGCTCACGTCCGCCCGCATCGAAGCGGGCGAGGTGATCGTCGAGGGTCTGGTGGAGGGCACCCCCTGACCGAACTCACTCGGTTCCGGTGGCGCATCTTCTTCTACAGCGCCGTCCCCGCCTGTTCGGCACCGGTCCTCTTCACGTGGTTCAGCACCCGCCACTTCGCACCCGAACTTCTGGTCCTCGGGCTGGGCAGCGGTCTGCTCGGAACGGTCGGCATCAACGCCACCGAGTTTTGGGTGATGCCCAACTTTCGCAGACGGCCCTTCCTGGTCGGCGTAGGCGTTCGCGTGGCCTGCTACGCGGCGACCATGGTCGTCGGGTTCAATGTCGGCATTGCGCTGATGGTCGCCGTAGGCGGCAGACGTTCCCTCTTCGACCCCACACCCTGGAGCCAAGCGTGGGAGTTGTTCTTCTCGCGGCAGGTTCAGACGGGTTTCTGGTTCGCCCTGATCGGCCTGTTCGTGGTCAACTTCGTCATCCAAGTGAGCCACAAGATCGGGCCCGGCGTGGCGCTGAACTGGCTGCTCGGCCGCTACCACAAGCCCAAACAGGAAGAGCGGTTCTTCATGTTCCTCGACATCAAGGACTCGACGCCCTTGGCCGAGCGGCTCGGCAACGAGAGGTTCAGCCTGTTCGTCCGCGACTTCTTCGACGATATGACCTATCCCCTGATCAAGACGCGGGCCGAGGTGAGCCACTACATCGGCGACGAGGTGGTCGTCTCGTGGCGGATCCCCTACGGCCAGCGCAATCAGAACGCGCTACGCCTCTTCGGACTGGTGCGCGAAGCGATTGAAGCCCGGCGAGAGCAGTACCTCCGCGAATTCGGCGAGATGCCGCGGTTCAAAGCGGGCTTGCATGTGGGGCGCGTGGTCGCCACCGACGTAGGAGGACTCAAGAGCGAGATCGTCTTTCACGGCGACGTCTTGAACACGACCGCACGAGTGGTCGGACTTTGCGGTTCGTTGGGTGAGGATTTCCTCCTGACCGACGAAGCGGCCCAACTCCTGCCAGGGCCGATCCAGACTGTCGCTTTGGGCGAGTTCGAACTCAAGGGCAAAGCCGAGCCCGTCGCGATCTCGGCCGTCCGACTTCACCCCACGCCATGAAACGCGCCTTCACCCTCATCGAGTTGCTGGTCGTCATCGCGATCATCGCGATCCTCGCCGCCATGCTGTTCCCCGTTTACGCCCAGGCGAAGCGGGCCGCCCAGAAGACCACCTGCCTGGGCAACCTCAAGAATCTTGGGGTGGCGTTCCAGCTCTACCTGAACGATCACGACGACCGGCTGCCCGACCGGCGCGACCTCAAGGCCACCGTTGCCGACGGCTACCGACCTTGGACGGGTTGGCCGCCCAGCGATCCACGAGCGGGCTGGCTGGTCGAGCCGTTCGCGCCGTACATACGCGGCGACGTATGGTCGTGCCCATCGGCGCGATCGGCTTGGGCCAACGAAGTTCGGGTCGCGCAAGTGGTTGAAGAAGTGCGGACCACCTACTGGCTGTGGCGGTTCGACCAACTGACCGACCCGGTGCCGCGCGACAACTTTTGGGGCAAGACGCCCGACCAAGCCTTGGCCGACCTGCAAGCCGAGAACAGCCCGTTCATCGGCTACCCCAATGGGCTCGCCGAGGTCGAGCTGGCCGTGGACCCCTACTTCCCGCCGATCGGAACGGTGCCCCAGCCGCTGCGAGGCCTCGCAGTCCATCCGGGAGGCCGCAACCGCCTGATGCTCGACACCCACGCCAAGTGGTTCCGCGATGCGCGGCTGCGACCGTAACTACTCGAGCACGGTGCCGTTCACGCGCAACGAGAAGCGGAAGCCCAACACGTTCGCCGCTTTGCGGCACAGCACCATGCGCGACAGGAAGATCTCGAAGTACTCGATGACGGAGGCGCGATGCTGGTCGATCTCCAGCAGCAGTTCCAACACGCTCTGGTCGCGAAAGTGGATCTGGCTCGACGTTGCGGCGCAATTCACGCGGTCGTGGATGTCGAAGTCGGCGGGCGAAGGGTTCTGCACGCGCGAGTGGTGAACGTCGCTCTTGTCGGCAATCACCAACGCCGCCGCCATCGGGCTGACCAGCGACGATACCGACTCCTCGTGGTTGCCGATCGCGCCGAGAATCGGGACGATTTCCTCGGGCGGCATGCCCATGTCGCTGAGCACGGGAAAGATGAGCGCCGCACCGATCTGAGCGTGTTGCTGCCGGTTCACGGAGCAACCGCAGTCGTGGGTGTAGGCGGCGATCTCGCCCAGTTCGATCTCGCGGCCCGGGAGCTTGGCGCCCTCCATGATCTGGCGGGTCCGCTTGGAGACCACCCGCGCGTGCCGGTGCCCGTGTTCGGTGTAGCCCATCGCCTTCATCACAGCGTTCGCACCGTCCACCAAGGCGATCACTCGGGGGTTGGTGCGCACATCCTGCAGCCGAATCGGATCCATCATGCAAGTATGGTGGAAAGCGAGTTGGCTACAATAGAGCGGCGACGGCAAGCCTATGGATGCATTCCAGATTTGGACCAACGTGAACCTGCTCGGTCAGGTGGTGGCCGAGATCGAAGAGATGGTCGTGATCCCGACGCTGTTCAGCGCCATCGGCACGATCGTCTGGCTCACCGCTTTCGGCATGAAGGAGCCCGAACGGGCCAAGAAGGCGCGTTTGGTTTCGTACGGCCTGTTGGCCATCGCGTTGCTCTTTGGAGCCCAGTACACGGTTCGGATGATGGACTCCACCTATCCCATCCTGATCCAAAGCCGCAAGGTCTCCGCCGCCCACTGGGCCGTGGGCGTGGGGCCGCTCTTGGCATTGGGGCTGTTCTACGGCATCGACTGGTTCACGAAGCGGCAACGGCAAGTTCAGGCTTGACGCGCCGACCCCGGTGCCTCCAAAACCAAGCGAGCGTCCCAAGCTCGATCAGCATGGCAACCTGAAGGGCGATGCTGGCCGTGACCACGTTCACCATCTTGAGGGTCACGATCAACCCCAAGCCGGCCACCAACGTGCCAATGCCGATGAGAATGGCCACGAGGCGGGCCGTGGTCAGGTGTTCCTTGGTCAACATGCCGCGCAGGTGGCCAGCCCCCATTGGTGAAGATGGGTCAGGATGAGACCTCCGGGGTTGAGAGA
>ERZ761602.649-NODE-649-length-71981-cov-10.534216_pt1 | contig 71981 bp, 65 predicted proteins | sample MGYA00512165_ERZ761602 | MGnify/ENA primary metagenome ERZ761602 (study PRJEB28899, sample SAMN02445085) | bioreactor sludge metagenome | biome: EBPR sludge; isolation source: Thorneside wastewater treatment plant | place: Australia: Brisbane, Thorneside...
AAATTAGTTATTCGCAATACAAAAGATTTTTATGAGAGAGACTGCGCAAATATGATTTATAGAGTAGAAGTCTCATGTGGAAAGCGCTGATTCGTTTTTTCTTGGCAGAAAAAACCCCAAGCACCAAAGCTTCTTCTCAGAAGAAAACGGCATCTGCTTGGGGAGCGTCACCTCAAGTTGAACAGGAAGAATCACGAACTATTGATCTGGATGTTGATCAAGATTTTTTTGAACTCATCCTCGGTGTTGATTGTTTTCTTGATATTATGCCAAGTCTAATTGAGAAAAAAACTCTTGAGAAAATTGATATTTTGTTGAGCTCAGATGTTTTTGATGACAAAGCATTACCTCGGTTGCCCGCCGTTGTTCCACACTTGTTGAGTGCTTTAAAAAGTGATGGTGCATCTGGTAAATACTTAGCCGATCAAATTAGTCGAGACCCAGTCCTGGTAGGTGAGGTTATCCGGCTCGCTAACAGCGCATTTTATCAAACCGGAACGAAGATCAATAGCCTCCAACGAGCGGTTGTCTTGCTGGGCCGAACTGGATTGCAGAGGTTAATTGCCAACGTCGTTATGAAGCCAATTTTTAATATCCACGAGGGACATTTTAGTTATCTTGCAGCGAATTATCTGTGGTCTCAGTCAGAACGCTGCGCTTATGCCTGCGCTTATTTAGCCAGAGGCCGTTTCGATGCTTTCGACGCTTATTTGGCCGGTATCGTCTGCAATATTGGTATGATAGTCGCTATCCGTATCATGGATCATCTCCAAAAAGGCCAGAGATCGCTGCGATCGATTGATTTCTATAAGGGATTGCTACTCAAGACCAAACAACTGTCATTCCGGATTGCTGAAAATTGGCAGTTCCCTTCCCCTGTACTGGATGCTTTGAAAGAACAAACAGTCCTAAACCATAAACCGGATTTAGAAAAATTGAGTGGTATTCTTTACGAAGCGAATCGATTAAGCCAACTACGGATTCTGGTCGAAGAAAAGCGCTTGGATGACGATATCGATCAGTTGAACCACCGGCTGGGCAAACAACTGACTGAAAGTTGTATACGTTGCTTTTTTGAGTTAAAGCGATTGCCTGAATCGTATATTCGCTAACATCTCAAGTTTTATTCAAACTTCCCCAAGTCATTTACCTACAACCGATAATAATATTATCGCCAGCAAACCAGAATGAGGAGACACGCGATGCAGGATATTTATCATGCCCTGGTGCTGAATATGCACCAGCCTCCTGGCAATCTCGAACACCTGCTTGATACCAATGATTGGGAAACCAAAGAAATTCTGTTTGCCTATGACCGCATGCCGCGATCACTTTGGGCCTATCAGGATATTGCTCGCGTCCATTTGTCGTTATCCGGGACGTTGCTAGAGACCCTGTCCAATCCCGGCTTTCAAAGCCGGGTCTATGGCATGGTGGATTGCGGTAAGCTGCTATGGTATCTGCAAAACCAGAATTTGTTTGAGATCGTCGGCACCGGTTACTACCATCCGGTATTGGCACTGATTCCGGAGGCTGATTGGGACGAGCAGATGGCCCGGTGGCAATCCATCGCCCGCCATCTGCTTTGGCGAACCAAATTCAATGGGTTCTGGCCGCCGGAAATGGGCTTTGATATGCGATTGATTCCTCATCTTAAGAAAGCGGGTTATCGCTATGTGATGGTCGATTGTGAATATGTTGATCCAGTGGGTTCGATGAGCTGGCAGGAACTTCGCTATCGGCCGCACATCGCGGAATACGGCGGTGAACAGATCATCGTTGTGGTACGCGACCGTGAATTATCCGATGCGCAATTGGCTGGCATGGATTATGGCTGGTTCTATCACGAGCTAAATGAACGTACCAAATGGTGCGACTTTCCGCCATTGGTGACCACTGCGACGGATGGCGACAATGGTGGCTGGTTTCGTAACGTCACCGAAAAATCCAACTTCTGGACCTGGTTCTATCATCAGGCGATGGAGGAAATTCGCGCTGGCCACTCTAACATGCGCCCAACCTTTATCACCGAATACCTCGATCGTTTCGGTGCGCATGGGCAGGTAACGGTGCGGCGCGGGGCCTGGAACACTGACGAGCATCACGGCTGGGATTTTCATCAATGGCAAGGCTCCTGGGCGCAGCGTGATACTTTGGTGCGGATTCATGACATCAGCCGGGAATTTCATGTTATGGCGCAGGCGGTTGCGCGGGCTAATGACCCCAATCCTGAACTAGCACGGGTGATGAATGAGGCGCACTGGCGTTTATTGCGTGCCGAAACCAGTTGCAATTTATATTGGGGTGAAGCCTGGATTCATAAATCCCACGCCGATTTGGATAGCGTTGCCTGGCACCTGGGCGAAGCTAAGGCCATCCTGGGTGAGCGATTGACCAGCCTAATGGTGCCTGAAGCCTCTGAGGCCTCGCCAGAGACAGGAGAAAACATCAAAACCGGCGCATCGGATTCCACGCCAGCGGAAGAAATATCCACATCTTCCGAAAAGACGCAAACCAGCTCACAATAACGTCACCATGCAGCCTCCCTCCAATTGCCCTCCTCCCTTTCCAATGAGCGCGAGGAGGCCATTAGAGGGGCGCTGATTTCCTGCCCTGGAGATCTTTCCATGCCTCTGCTCGCCTTGCAAACCTCGACTCCTTTGTCCAATCAGCAACGTCATGAGTTACTCGCGCCGCTCTCGCAAATCGTCGCCGAATGCATCGGCAAGCCAGAGCGCTACGTCATGATCACCATCGATCAGACCGCGATGCTGATGGGGGGGGCTGAAGGGCCGGCGGCTTATGCTGCGATCCGCAGCATCGGTGGCCTGAGTGGTGAGGTCAACCGCGCATTGTCCGAGCGTATCTGCGCTTTGCTGCATGAGCAACTCGGTATTCCGCCGGACCGGATTTATCTCGGCTTTACCAGCGTCGCCGCCACTCACTGGGGCTGGAACGGCAGCACGTTCGGCTGAAGCCACTCATCGGCGGCGGGCACATCCAAAACCGCCACGCCGCTGTTCTTTCCATCAACCAAGGTACTGTATGAACGCAAAAATCCTCATGAACCCCCATCCGATGACGCTGCGCCCGTCCGATACGGTCGCTACCGCCGCCGACCGCATTCTCAAACATCATCTGCGCCATCTGCCCGTGGTGGACGCACAGGGCCGTTACTTGGGCACGTTCAGCATTTATTCGTTGCTGAAACTGACCCTGCCTAAGGCGGTGCTGGACAAATACGGACTCGATAATGTGTCCTTCATCACTGAAAATATTGGAGATCTGGCTCATCGCCTGGACGGACGCCGTGAGGACCTAGTGCAAGACTGGCTGAACATTCATGAGGTCGCGCATCCCGACACGCCCGCTATGGAAGTGATGCTGCTGATGTTGAACGGGCGCACCACCAGCGTGCCGGTGGTGGACAAGACGAGCAATCGCTTGGAGGGTATCGTTTCCTTCTGGGACGTGTTGGAAAAGCTGATGGGGGAGAACGCCTGAATGCACGGATCGGAAGCAAGTGCGGCATCAGTGCTATTTGGCTTGAACCCCATGTGGGTCGCGGCCATTCTGTTCGCGATCACCTACATCGTGGTCATGACCGAAAAGGTCAACCGGGCTATCGTCTCTCTCTTGGCAGCGGGCTTGATGATCGTGCTCGGCGTTCTCAATCAGGAAGCTGCCATTCGCGGCATCGACTTCAACACCATCGGCCTGCTGATTGGCATGATGGTGATCGTCGCTATCACCCGCCAATCCGGGGTGTTCCAGTTTCTGGCAATCTGGTCGGCCAAGAAGGTCAACGCCAACCCTTGGGGCATTCTGGTGATGATCTCACTGGTCACCGCCATCACATCGGCCTTTCTGGACAACGTGACCACCGTACTGCTGGTGGTGCCGGTCACTCTGCTGATCACCGAGGAACTCAAGGTCAAGCCGTATCCCTACCTGTTCTCGATGATCTTCGCCTCCAACATCGGTGGCACAGCGACTTTGATCGGCGATCCGCCCAATATCATGATCGGCTCGGCCACCGGCCTGACCTTTAACGATTTCGCCTACAACCTGGCTCCGATTATCCTCGTCATCATGGCAGCGACCCTGATCCCCATCTATTTCATCTGGGGCCGGCATCTCAAGGCCACTCCGGAAGATCGTCAACGGGTCATGCAGTTCAACGAACACGAGGCCGTCACCGATCCGCGTTTGCTCAAACAGTGCTTGGGCGTCATCGGGCTGGTGATCGGCGGTTTCGTCTTCGCCAAGGCACTGCATCTGGAAGCCGCCACCGTCGCTATGACCGGCGCTGCGCTGCTGCTGCTGCTGGCCAATCTCGGCCGTGACGCTGAACACCAGAGCAAACATGTTTTGGAAGCCTTCAACGAAGTGGAATGGATCACCATTTTCTTCTTCGTCGGCTTGTTCATCGTGGTGCATGGCGTGGATGGCACCGGCTTGCTCAAGCTGCTGGCCGACAAGATGCTGGCCTTGACCGGCGGCAATCTGACCGCGACCTCCATGATCATTCTCTGGTCCTCGGCCATTCTATCGGCGATCATCGACAACATTCCCTTCGTTGCCACCATGATTCCGCTGATCAAGGCCATGGCCCCGACTTTCGGCGGACCGGAGGGTTTGATGCCGCTGTGGTGGGCATTATCCTTGGGAGCCTGCTTGGGTGGCAATGGCACGTTAATCGGAGCCAGCGCCAATCTGGTGGTTGCTGGTTTTGCCGAACGGGCGGGCCAGCCAATCCGCTTCATTCAGTATACTTTGCTGGCCTTCCCGATCATGCTCATGTCGATCGCCATCAGTATGGTCTATCTGTATTGGCGGTATCTCTGAGCAGCGGTGCAAAAGCCAATTGATTGATTGCAGGGGTCCACTTGCGGGCGATTGCCCTCATCATCGCCCGCAAGCAGGACCCCTGCATCAATGATGCGGTTCCTCAATCGGTTTCTATGAAATTGGTGCATCGGGACGAGATTCGGCCCAAACCGGTCTCGCTCCTTTTGAGATCAATTGATTATCTTCCATGAATCGTCCCGGTTTGGTTGTTTCAAAAGATATTTAATACAGCAATGGGCGTAAAACCTAGTTCTGCCAGTCACGGCAGTAACCTTGTAACCATCACTATTGCCGCAATTGGTGTGGTGTATGGCGATATTGGCACTAGTCCGCTGTATGCCATGCGTGAGTGTTTTGATGGAAGCCATTCCGTTTTACCCAATCATGACAATGTGCTAGGCATTCTTTCTCTGATTTTCTGGTCGTTGATCATTGTCATCTCGATCAAATACATCATTTTCGTGATGCGCGCGGATAACCGGGGCGAAGGTGGCATTTTGGCGCTGCTAGCACTGACCCTTCATCATTTTAGAGGTACTGATCGACAACGCCATTGGTTGATCATGCTGGGGATATTTGGAGCTACCCTGTTCTACGGAGACGGTGTTATCACCCCAGCGATTTCGGTGCTCAGCGCGGTCGAAGGTCTGCACCTTGCTACGCCGGTGCTGACCCCTTACGTGATTCCCATTACGGTGGTGATTTTGATTATCTTATTTGCAGCGCAAAGCCACGGTACCGCTAAGGTTGGCACTTTTTTCGGGCCGATTATGCTGCTTTGGTTCGCGATCCTGGCTTTGTTGGGTTTGATTAATATGATGAAAGCGCCTCAGGTACTGGCAGCGTTTAATCCTGAGTACGCCATGCAATTCTTCGTGGTTAACCAGGGGCATGGTTTTTTGGTGTTGGGCGCAGTGTTTCTGGTCATGACGGGCGGCGAAGCGCTGTATGCCGACATGGGGCATTTCGGCAAGTTCCCGATTCGACTTGCCTGGTTCGGCCTGGTTCTTCCGGCTATTGCGCTCAATTACCTGGGACAAGGAGCATTACTGTTGAACAATCCCGACGCAATCGCCAATCCGTTTTATCTGTTGGCGCCATCGTGGGCGCTATATCCACTGGTGATTCTATCCACGATAGCAACAGTCATCGCTTCACAAGCGGTGATTTCTGGGGTGTTTTCCATGACCCGGCAGGCGGTGCAACTTGGTTTTTGTCCGCATATTGAGATCAAACATACTTCCGAAAGCGAAATCGGCCAGATTTACCTTCCCAGCGCTAATTGGGGCTTGCTGATCGGGGTGTTGGTGCTGGTGTTGGGCTTCGAATCCTCATCCAACCTGGCGGCAGCTTACGGTATCGCGGTAACTATTACCATGGTGGTCACCACTCTATTGGTGCTGGTGCTGGCGCGGCAGGCCTGGGGTTGGAATAGGTTCAAGCTGGGGTTGGGCATCGTGTTCTTTCTACTGGTGGACCTGGCATTTTTTTCCGCCAACGCGCTCAAGATTGGGCATGGCGGTTGGATCACTCTGTTGATTGGAGCGGTGATTTTCACCCTGATGTTCACCTGGAAGGATGGACGGGCGTTACTGGATCAGCGATTACGTGAAAACGCCATGCCACTGGCTTTGTTCCTGGAAAGCCTGACACGGGAATCCATGTTGCGGGTACCCGGTACGGCAGTGTTTTTGACTAGCACCCCTGATGGCGTACCGAATGCCTTGTTGCACAACATGAAGCATAATAAGGTGGTGCATGAACGCTTGGTGCTGCTAACTGTGGTGACGGAAGAGATTCCATGCGTGGAGGATCAGGATCGAGTGACTGTGCATTCTTTGGGGCATAACACTTATCGAATCATCATTCGCTATGGATTCACCGAAAACCCCGATCTCCCTCTCGCCCTGACACTTTGCGAGTCGCACGGGTTGAGCTTCGAGATGATGGACACCACCTTCTTCCTGGGACGGGCGACGCTCATTCCCACCGACCGTGCTGGAATGGCGCTGTGGCGTGAAAAGCTATTTGCCAGCATGTTTCGCAATGCTACCCGTCCTATGGATTTCTTCCGTATCCCCTATAACCGAGTGGTGGAATTGGGTACGCAAGTAGATTTGTAAAGCCTTGTTGGCCGCTGAGGTCCTTCATCTCTATTAATGCTGGTTCTCAATAGATTCTAAACATGGGTTCCCTCTCCTTTAACGAAAGAGGATCGATAGGGCCACATACGCGCCAACTTACGCCCTCACTCTCAGATATTAGGGCGTGTCGTCAGTTGAGCCATATGACGGAGGCAGCAAGGTAGATTGCGCCGAGGAAGTTGGTGGCGCGTTTATCGTACCTTGTCGCTATGGCGCGGTATTGCTTGAGTTTTGCGAAGAAGTTCTCGATCAGGTGTCTGATTTTGTACATGTCTTCGTCGTACTCCCGCTGCTCAATGCGATTTGATTTCGGCGGAACGACGCTCTGAATCCCGGATTTTTCCAGCAGATCAAGAACACGTTCCCGCGCATCGTAAGCCTTATCGGCGAGGAGAGCCTTGATGTCAGCAAGCAGCGAGGGCAGCAGAGCGTCAGCGCCTTGCAGATCGTGCGCCTGTCCTAGCGTCAGATGGAATCCCGTGGGGTTGCCAAGGGCATCGCATGTGGCATGGATTTTAGTGGTCAGCCCGCCTTTGCTGCGTCCGATCGCTCCCTGCTCGCGGACGTCTTTGGTTTCTTGCCCCCTTTTTTACGGGCACCTGCCGCATGTTAATGGGCCCGGACGATGGTGGAATCGATCATCGCGTATTCGTTATCCGCGTCTTCCGCCAGATGCTCGAAAACTCTTTTCCAGACGCCGCTTTCGCTCCAGCGCGTGTGGCGCGTATGGACCACCCGGAAATCCCCAAACCTCTCCGGCAAATCGCGCCATGCGATCCCTGCGCGGTAACGGTACAAGACAGCTTCGACGAACAGCCGGTTATCTTTGGCTGTGCCGCCAACATGCCCCTCGCGTCCGGGAAGGAAATTTGCGATCCGTTCCCATTGATCGTCCCGCAGCGCATAACGTCTTTTTGCCATTCATAAGCCCCTCCAAAAGCCTATGAACAGTGAATCATAATCCCATTCCTCTGTGAATCCGGAAAATTACCGCCGCCCCAAATGATGACACACCCTGGATATTATTCAGTCTCTGAGCCTGGCAAAATGATGACACACCCTGGATATTATTCAGTCTCTGAGCCTGGCAATAGGCAGTTAATTGGCGAACCCGCGCTGGGCCACTTTATAAGTGGCAGGATGCTTTTTCAGGCTATGGAAAATCGCGTTCTGTGCCACACGCAAGCGAACTGCTCGTTCGTGCGCCTTCCCCCCATTTAATCGCTGCGCTATCTCCGCAAGCGTTAAGCCTTCCCCTTCACAGACCGGCAACACTTTCCGGCGAAAGTCTGATGAGTCGGTCACCGGTAAATAAGAATCAGAATTATTTGGTTTTTTATGGATTGATATAAAAGTATTGCAAAGAGACTAAAGTCTCATTAGAATACTAGCATCTCGATCCTACCTGGAGATCAACAATGTCTCTCACACCTCAAGAAATGGACCAAAAAATCAACGAACACTTTACTTACGAGCACAACGACGATATCGAAGGCGTCCTGGCTACATTGGCTCCGGATGCCACGCATGACATCGTCGGCTGGCCCCACGGCCCCAGTCATGGCCGGGAAGCGGCTCGGAATTTCTATGAAACCCTGTTTGCGGATTTATCCGGGAACCAGGTCGTCCCCATTCGGCGGCTCTACGGTGACGGTTTTCTAATCGATGAATCCTTGTGGCAAGGCCAGGCACCCGGACGGCCTTTTGGCTTGGAAGGTCATGGACGATCCTTAGATTTTCGCCTTCTCCATGTGATGGAGTTTACAGCCACCGGCCAGATTCAAAGGGAGCAAGTCTGGATTGATCTGGCGGCGATCATCCAACAGCTTCCCCAAACTCAATGACTGAGCGTAAGCCGAGTAACCAGGAGTTACGTACACGCAAGGACTTGCTGCGGGCTGCCGGCCGGCTGATGAAAAAGGGTTGCAAACCCACTATGGACGAGGTGGCAGCAGAGGCCATGGTCTCACGCGCCACGGCGTACCGGCACTTTCCCCGTTTGGACGCGCTGTTGGTGGAAGCGCCGATTGACGCGGCGGTCGCAGACCCGGTTGGACTCTTCGCAAATGATCCATCAGACGATGCTGAGGCGCGCGTCGATCGTGCCGAGGCATCCCTGCACGAGGTGGTCTACCAGAATGAGGCGCAGCTACGGATTATGCTGGCGAATTCGATCGGGCGGGATATGACGGATGATCCATTGCCCGCCCGGCAAAATCGCCGGCTGCCGTTAATTGAAGCGGCGCTAGCGACTGCGCGTCACCGGTTTCGCGAGGACGATTACCAACGGCTTTGCGCGGCGCTGGCGCTGATTTTCGGGCCGGAATCGATGGTGGTCTTTCGTGATGTCCTGGGTTTTGACGCTGGAACAGCACGCACGGTTAAAAGCTGGGCGGTGCGGGCCCTTGTCCGCGCTGCTCTTGAGGATGCTAAATCAGCATAAGACGGGGCAGCTGACGCGAAAACAGATATAACTTTTTGATTTTTTAAATAAAACTTAAAAACCTTACCAGTCTCCAAGGAGAAACCATGTCAATACGTCTTACTTCGATGATAGGAACTGCACTCATCGTGTTTGCCACGTCCACGCAGTATGCAGGGGCAGATCCAGTGGCGAAGCTTGTTGATCGTGGAAGGTATCTTGTCAAAATTGCAGGCTGTAATGACTGCCACACACCGGGCTATGCGCAGGCAGGCGGAAAAATTCCCGAAAAAGAATGGTTGCTCGGTGATCGCTTGGGCTGGCGCGGCCCGTGGGGGACCACCTATCCAAGCAATTTGAGGCTATACATGCACAAACTCACTGAAGATCAGTGGATTAAGATAGCACGCACGGCCCAATTCCGCCCACCGATGCCTTGGTTTGCTCTTCATGATATGAAAGAGCAAGATTTGCGGGCCATTTATCAGCTCATAAGATATTTGGGACCCGCCGGCGAACCAGCCCCAGCGTATCTTCCGCCGGATCAAACCCCGGATGGGCCGCATATCTTATTTCCCATACCTCCGCAATCAGGCCCAGTGGAAGCCAAGTGACAATTTAATGGCATGAGGGGTTATACCGCTTGGTTTGATGAAGGTGGATGATAAACAAGGCCTTGTAATGAATGTTACGCTCAATGAGCGTGATGCTCAGGGCCAGGAGCCGCCAAGGCGTGCTTCAACCACGCCATGGACTCGTTGGTTTCCATCTCGCCCGCGCCCGATATTCGATGCCGCCTCGATGGATTGGCTCGATATATAACCAGCTTGGACACGCGCGTTATAGACCGTGTCGCCAGCCCGCTGGCAGCAAGCACATGATGGCCAAGGCCGCTGGCGTAGGATACCGTGGTGTAGGGCATACCATCGGCTGCCGTGGCAAAATCATGATGTTCTGAATGTATGCCAACTCCGCTGTCGCCATGCTGGAATATCCATTCAATCCATGGTATTGGCGTCCCCTTCGATTCTATTCATCTATCAGTGATCGTTTTCATTTGTGACCGCTTTCCACGACCGGGTCTTTCTCGCCCAAGGCCTAACCAAGATCTACCCGATGGGCGAAATTCAGGTACAGGCGCTGCGCGGTGTCGATCTGGAGTTGTTTGCCGGCGAATTTGTGGTGTTGCTGGGCCCCTCGGGAAGCGGCAAGTCGACGCTGCTCAACATCCTGGGCGGGTTGGATTCACCCAGTAGCGGTGCCATGCAATACGGGGGACGCAATCTGAGTGTGTACGATGATGCTGAACTTACCCGCTACCGGCGCGAACATGTGGGCTTCGTATTTCAGTTTTACAATTTGATTCCCAGTTTGACAGCCCGGGAGAACGTTGCCCTGGTTACAGAAATCGCCCGAAATCCGCTGGCGCCGGAAGAGGCGCTGGACCTGGTCGGATTGGCGGACCGTATGGATCACTTCCCTGCGCAGCTCTCAGGCGGTGAGCAACAGCGAGTAGCCATCGCTCGGGCAGTGGCCAAGCGCCCCGAAGTGTTGTTGTGCGATGAACCGACCGGGGCGCTTGATGTGCAGACCGGCATCCGGGTGCTAACGGTGATCGAGCGGGTAAACCGGGAGCTGGGCACCACGACCGTGGTCATCACGCATAACGCCGCTATTGCTGCGATGGCTGATCGAGTCATCCATCTCAGCAACGGCTTAATTGCCCACATTGATCGCAACGCCCAGCGGCAAGCACCCCACGAGATCGTTTGGTAGGCTGGCGCCGTCATGAGATCCCTGGATCGTAAGCTCTGGCGTGAATTGTGGCAAATGAAGAGTCAGGCCATCGCTATCGCCTTGGTGATCGTGTGTGGGGTCGCTATCCACATTATGTTCGGCGCCACCCTAGAGGCATTGCGCCAGACTCAGGCTCGTTATTATCAAGATTATCGTTTTGCTGATGTGTTTGTTTCAATGAAGCGCGCACCAGAGTCGCTACGAGCGCGCATTGCAACCATCCCCGGGGTTGTCGAGACCGAAACCCGGGTGGTCGCTCCTATCAATCTGGAGGTTGCGGGGTTCCCGGAGCCAATCACCGGCCGGTTGATTTCCATTCCCGACAACCGCGAATCCCGGCTGAATCGCCTCTACCTGCGGCAAGGACGTCTGGTGGCGGCAGATCGTGATGATGAAGTGATCGTCAGCGAGGCGTTTGCCGGCGCCCACCACCTGACGCCCGGTGCCCGGCTGCGGGTTGTCATCAACGGCCGCCGCCAGACCTTGACGATCGTCGGCACGGCCTTGTCACCGGAATACATCAACCAGATGCGTCCCGGCTCGCTATTTCCTGACTACCAGCGTTATGGCGTACTGTGGATGGGGCGCCGGGCGTTGGGTGTCGCCTATGGCATGGAAGGCGCGTTCAATGATGTGGTACTAGGATTGGCCAGTGATCACGCTGTCCCAGAGGTCATCGATGCGCTTGACCGGCTCTTGACACCCTATGGCGGATTGGGCGCTTATGATCGTGAGGATCAGGCATCGCACCGGTTCCTGTCCGAGGAATTCAATCAGATCACCTTGTCAGCGACGCTGTTTCCGGCGCTGTTCCTGGGTGTGGCGGTATTCTTATTGAACGTGGTTGTGAATCGGCTTGTGGGCATGCAGCGCGAGCAGATCGGCACACTCAAGGCATTCGGTTACGGCAACGTCGCCGTTGCTCTGCATTATCTGAAGCTGGTGCTGGCGATTGTCCTCGCTGGCGTGGTGGCTGGAATCTTCACCGGTGCCTGGCTTGGCCAGAGCTTGGCTGAGTTGTACATGACGTTTTTCCGTTTTCCATTCCTGGATTACCGGTTGACGTGGCCACTCGTTCTCGGTGCAACATTGTTCAATGCCGGTGCCGCTGTGATTGGTACCGCCGTTGCACTGCGCGCCGCTTTTGCCCTACGTCCTGCCGAGGCGATGCGCCCTGAGCCACCGGCTCGCTATCGTGCCACCATGATCGAACGGCTTGGCTTGCAACGATTTTTATCGCCGCCCAACCGGATGATCCTGCGTCATATTGAGCGCCGTCCGCTCAAATCTTTGCTCACGATGCTGGGCATTGCCTTGGCCTGTGGTATCACGATGGTGGGCCGGTTCCAGGAAGCGACCATCGAACATATGCTGGACGTTCACTACAAACTTTCCCAACGAGAGGATCTCGCAGTCACCTTTGTAGAAGCGACTGCCTGGCAAGCGATCTCTTCTCTGATGGGATTGCCTGGCGTGGAGCGAGTCGAAGTTTTCCGCACAGTACCGGTCCGGTTGCGGTTTCAGCAGCGCTCTCATCGCACGATACTTAAGGGGATTCCCGCCGGCGGCGATTTGCAGCGCTTGCTGGATGCCGGTCTGCGCCCGCTTGCGCTGCCGGCGGAAGGTGTGCTGCTAACCGATTATCTGGGCCAGATGCTAGGCGTTCGTGCCGGTGACCGGCTGCTCATCGAAGTCTTAGAAGGCAACCGGCCAGTGCGAGAGGTGGCGGTTGCCGGCCTGGTCAAGGAGTATCTCGGTGTCGCCGGTTACATGGAGCTGGCCGGTCTCAATCGGTTATTGCGCGAGGGACCGGCCATCTCCGGTGCCTATCTGGCGGTTGATGACCGCGTCCGGCCGGCGCTTTACCGTCGCTTGGAAGAAATTCCGCGAATCGCTGGTACCGCGATCCGCGAACAGGAGATCCGTAACTTTCACCGGACCATGGAACAGACCATGCTGTTTTTCACCTTCATCGCCACGATTTTTGCGATCATCATCGCCTTTGGTGTGATCTACAATAGCGCGCGTATCGCTTTGACCGAACAAGGCCGGGAATTGGCCAGCCTGCGGGTGCTGGGGTTCACTCGTGCGGAGATTGCCTACATCCTGCTGGGCGAACTCGGCTTGCTGGTGTTGCTCGCTATCCCGTTCGGTTTTCTCATCGGTCAGGGTATCTGCGCCCTGTTCGTGCAGGGAGCCCGTTCGGAACTCTACCGTATTCCATTGATTATTCATCCTTCTACCTACGCTTTTGCAGCCACGGTGGTGCTGGTTTCAGCGCTCGTATCCGGGCTGTTGATCCGGCGCAAATTGGATAGACTGGATCTGATCGCCGTGCTCAAGACCCGGGACTGAACCATGACCAAACGCGGACGTTCCGGACTGATTTTACTGGCGTTGGTCATCGCAACCGCGCTGGTCTATGGTTTCTGGCCGCAACCATCGTGGGTGGAGGCGGCACTGGTTGCGCATCGGCCATTGCAAGTGACGGTCGAAGCGGAAGGTAAAACCCGCATCATCGATCGCTACGTTCTCTCGGCGCCCGTGACAGGCTATCTGCGTCGAATTGAGTCAGAGGTAGGCGATACGGTCCAGCAAGGCCAGCCATTGGCATGGATTGACCCCTTGCCCTCGGAAGTGCTCGATCCGCGCCGCCGTGCTCAGGCTGTGGTGCAGGTAGCTGCTAGCGAAGCCTCTCTCCAAGCTGCCCAGGAAACTGTAGCTGCCGCGCGCGCGGCAGCCGAGTATGCGCAACTGGAATTCGAACGCATCGCTGCACTGTGCAAACGAGAATGTGTAGTGACCGAAGCTGAACGTGATCGCGCTGAATCCCAGGCTCGCCAGACCCAGGCTCAACTGCGATCCACCCAGTTTGCCGTGGAAGTGGCGCGGCATGAAGTCGAGGCGGCTAAAACCGCACTCCGGCATTCGACTGTTCCAACGAGCGATGCAGCACAGGAAACTGTGATCGTCCGTGCGCCGGTGGATGGCCAGATCCTCAATCGCCATCGCCAAAGTGAAGGGGTCGTGGAGGTGGGCGCAGCCTTATTGGAGGTTGGTGATCCTCACACCTTGGAGATCGTGGTGGACGTGCTGTCTGCCGATGCAGTACGCATTCGCCCTGATACGCCTGTCGTGTTCGAACGCTGGGGCGGCGAGCAACCGTTGACTGGAGTGACCCGGCGAGTGGAGCCGGTGGGTTTCACCAAACTCTCGGCGTTAGGCGTGGAAGAACAGCGGGTTTGGGTCATTACCAGCCTGCGCTCACCAGCCGGGACATGGTTGCGTCTCGGTGATGGTTATCGAGTCGAAGCGCGCTTCATTGTGTGGCACGAGGAGCAAGTATTACAGATTCCTGCGAATGCCTTGTTTCGTCAAGGTGAAGGCTGGGCGGTGTTCGTGATCGAGAACGGCCAGGCGCACCGCCGCGCGGTTGAGATCGGGCAGCGCGGTGCGTTGAATGTGGAAGTGCGTTCTGGCTTGGCGGAGGGCGAGCAGGTCGTGACTCACCCCGATGGCGCTTTGCAAAACGGTGCCGCTGTGCGAATTCGCGCTGTACAGTAATCAGCTTTGCAAGGTCATCTGGATGTGCCTGGAATCGCAAGAGGTGTTGATCGAAGGAGGAGGCACAAGCGAGGACGATGATTATGACCGGTGCAACCGCCTCGGCCCATATCATCGTGAAAGCCGGGGCGGTTCAAGGGTACCTTATTGTCATGCTCAGGCGTGGCGAAAGCGTTTGATGCAATCTGAGATGTTGCACTAAAGCCTGCTTATCAAGCCAATTCCACCACATCCCCATTGCCCACAAATAATTCATTTTGCGAACCATTCTGGGCTGTGCCGCGCAGGACCGGCAAGCCTATTTCGAGCATTTTCTCCACAGCCCGGCGTCCGGTACAGTGGTTGCAAGCCAGCTTAGCGATGCCGTACTGACCGAGAGATGCCACCATTCGATCGCGCGATTCGTCCCAGTCCTCCAGAGGTGCGATATGCAGCCCGCCGTAGAGGGCATGAATACGATCGCCGCCCTGGAAGGTGCGGCGGGCGTAATCCAGCAAATTCAATACGCCGCCATGTCCACAGCCCGTCATCATCGCCATGCCCCGATCCCGGATCTGGGCATAGAGGACGTTTTCACCATCGACTCTCAGCAGGGTGTGCATTGGAAAATTGACCACCGCCAGTCCAGGGAGCAACAGGAGCGGTTGATCAGGAGGCACTGTGATCAGTTGACCTGTGTGGCCTTGCTCCTTGATGAAAGCCAGCCCATGCGGATGAAAGCCTTGCGGAATGTAAAGGGTAATATTGGGGCAATGCCGGAGGGTCGAGCCGATTCCCCAAAAGTGATCGAAATGCTCATGACTGATCACGAGGGCCTCGATTTGGCCGTTTTGCAAGAGCCGGTCGATACCTTCCTCGGTGAAGCGGCGATCCATCCAGGCGGGATTCCAGCCGGTGTCGAATAGCAGGCGGTGCTGTTCGCCATCCGCGGTTTCTGCTTCCAGCAGTGCCGCGAAGCCAGCCGCGTTATCTGCGTGTAGATCGCCAAACGGTGGCCAGGGAATCGTGTACTGATCGATGTCAGCGCCGCCCGCAGCGCGGATATCGTCAAATACCTCTTGGGTGTCGAACCAGCCCGTTTCGGAGATGCAGAGAATCCGCAGACGATTCAAAACCCCGATGTCGAGGGGCGATTGAGCAGTAGCCATGATCATAACCTCCTGCTTTAAAAGAGACTTTCTTAGTGATGGCCGTGACCTTCGTGGCGATGGTGGTGTTCCCTTCCACCATGCGCGTGCGGTTCTGGGATTCCAATCGGCAAAGTGCCTGCCAGATAGGCAGAAACGGCTTGATCGGGATCGGTTTCCGGGGTCACCAATCCAATGATGCCTTTCATGGCGAGACGTTGCCGTAAACCTTGACCCATGCTGCCGGCAATCAGAATTTGCGCATCGTCCAGGGGGTGTGGCGCGTGTGGCGGACTTTCATGAAAACTCTGATCCTTGGGTAACTCAAGCAGATCTTTGTGGAGAATTTTGTTCTGCGCAATCTGGTAAATCCAGAATTTGCGGCAACGTCCCGCATGCTCCGTGATGGTGTGACGGTTCTGGCTGGCAACGGCAATTTTCATATTTAAAGTTTCCTCACAGAGGGACTTGAATGACGATCCTGATTCGCTGACTGCATTGGATTGACTACTATCATTTATACAAACCGGTGGCATTGCGAATTCTCAAGCGGCATTTGCGCTATCGGATCGAATCAATTCCGGTCAAACGTGATATAGCCAGCAGGTGTATTCCAGGCAAACTGAGTGCTTGTTCCACAGTCAAGCAGGCAGTTGGAACAAATTGATGGGAATATCGCCGCCTGAAAGATGCCGTTGAATCTGCACTTGAGACCGGCTACTTTGCGTAAACGGGCAGTACTCCAAAACCAGACGGATGAAAGACTCTCATGCGTATAGACCGGCACTCCCTCCGAGCCATTACTTTACCCTTGCTGGCGGTGATATTTCTGTTGATGCCTGTATTTTATGCACTGCCGGCTCAGGCCGCATCCATTCCGCCTGCTGTGCTAACGCAAATTCCGGTTCCATTGCATCCCTGGCTGGAGTGGGTATTGCGCAGTGTGCCGGAAGAATTGCGTTGCCCGGTTTATTACGATCAGGTTAAACGGCATCGTTGTGTTTGGTCGACGGCGATGGAACTGCGGCTTAATGCCCATGGTGGTGAATTTAGCCAGCGGGTGTATCAGGACGCTGAAGATTGGGTGACGTTACCTGGCGATCGGCGTTATTGGCCGCAGTCGGTGCGCTTGGATGATCTACCCGTGCCGGTTATGGAACGAAGCGGGCGGCCCGCCCTCAAGGCCTCTACTGGCAATCATCTGATAATCGGACAGTTTTTCTGGAGTTCCCTGCCGGAGTCGATGCACGTTCCACCGGATAACGCGTTGCTCGATCTTTGGGTTGATGGGCAGCCAACGCCGGTGTTTCGATTGGAAGAGGATGGTGTGTTGTGGCTACGTCAACGGCCCGTAGAATCAGCACAGCAGGATACGCTCGACCTGCAAGTATTTCGTTTGTTAAGCGATGGCATTCCATTTAGGGTCGATACGCGCCTGGAGCTGAAAGTATCTGGGCAGATTCGTGAAGAGTTGCTGGGTCCGGTGCTATTACCGGATTTTTTGCCTTTGGCGCTGCACAGTCCTTTACCCGCTCGTCTGGAAGCCGATGGCCGGTTGCGTGTGCAATTGCGTCCGGGAACCTGGACGATCAATTTGACCGCCCGTCATCGGAAACCTTTGGACGCTCTGACGCTGCCTAGCGCCGAGGCGCCTTGGCCGGTCCAGGAAATCTGGAGCTTTCAGGCGCAAAATGCTCTGCGAGTTGCCGCCGTAGAAGGTGTGCCGGCACTGGATCCGGCGCAGACTAATTTGCCTGAAGAATGGCGGTCATGGCCGGCGTATCTATTGCAACCTGGGGAAACTCTGCGTTTGGCCGTACGTAACCGGGGCGTCGCCGAACCAATGCCGGAACGTCTGGCGCTGAATCGGACTCTTTGGCTCGACTTCGCAGGAGATGGCTACACGGTCCAGGATCGCTTAAGCGGGACACTGGAAACGACGCGCCTGAGCGCCGCTCCGGCGTTGCAATTGGGCCGGGTGGCGATCGGAGAGGAAGATCAGTTCATTACCAGAATTCCGGGCATTGAAGGGGCCGGTGTGGAGGTCCGGCAGTTGAACAACTTGGAATTGACTGCCGATAGCCGGTTAGAACCAGAGATGATTGAAGATCTTCCAGCAGTTGGCTGGCGCATTGCTCCGCAGCGTATTGACACCATACTGAATCTGCCGCCGGGCTGGCGGTTGCTGGCGGCGGAGGGACCCGATCGCACTGGCAATGCTTGGCTCTATTCATGGAACTTGCTGGATCTGTTTATCGTTCTTGTGGTTGCTCTGGCTTTTACTAAGCTGTGGAATATCGGCTGGGGCCTGATCGCGCTGATAGGGATGGCTTTGGTTTATCACGAACCCAATGCGCCGCTGTATGTCTGGCTTAATATCTTGGGGGCGATTGCGCTGTTACGGGTTCTGCCGTCAGGATGGTTCCGTAATCTAGTGGAGTTTTATCGCCGGCTAGCGTTACTGGGGTTGTTGATTATCGGCGGACTCTTCGCGGTTCAGCAGGTGCGCAGTGCGTTGTATCCTCAATTGGAGGCGTTCGCCTCCGGTCTGCCGCTGCCCTCAATCGGCGCTAACGCCCCCCCTCCAGCGGCTGAGCCAATTCCAGCATTGAACGAGGCGCAAAGTACTTACAATCGCGTGCAAACCTTGGTCAAAGACCAGCAGCAACTCCAGGAGAAACTGTCGCAGAGGCTTCAGCAACAGTACGCGGCAAATATCAAGGTGCAGACCGGTCCCGGTGTGCCGGTCTGGCGCTGGCAACGGGCAGCTTTGCGCTGGAGTGGACCGGTGGCAATGGATGAGCGCTTGCGCTTGTGGCTGTTGCCTCCTTGGGGTACGCGAACCTTGATGCTCGGTGGGCTGTTGCTGTTGCTGGCGATGGCGGCGCGGGTCTTCGTCACCCGGCGGCGATCATCGCCTCCCGATGCTGCCTCGCACTCCAGCACTCCCCCCGCGGGAAGCCATGCGGTTGACCCCTCTTGCGACGCTGACGCTCAGCCGCCTCACTCTGATCCAATGCCGCACGAGGGGAGGGGGGTTGGAGCGGCGTTGTTGCTCATGTTGCTGGCAGGGGGAGGGGGGTTGGTTGCTCCCGCGCCGGCCCAGGCGCAGTTTCCATCGCCGGCGTTGCTTCAGGAATTGCGCGATCATCTAACGCAACCACCGGATTGCCAACGCTGCGGAGATCTAGCGGCGATGACGGTCGCTGTTAGGAACAGTGATCTGCGCCTGCAACTGTCCTTGCAAGCACAGACTGAAACCACAGTGCCTCTGCCGTTGCCGCGCGAAGGATTGATCATCCGGTCTATTGCTTTGGACGGACAACCCGCAATTCTATTTCGCGACCCTGCGCAACTACGTTGGCTGCGATTGACAGCGGGTTTGCATGAGTTGACGGTGATCGCCACGGTGCCAGCTGAGGTAACTACTTTGCAGTTGCCATTGCCGATGGCGCCGGGCCGGATAGAACTGAACGTCAACGATTGGCGGGTGGAAGGCTATGTTGAAGGCCGGGCTGACCGGCAACTGCAATTGACCCGTCAGCGGCGGGATGCCGCGACGCCCTTGCAGTCTGGCGTGATGCCCCCGTTCGTGCAGGTCGAGCGCGATATCGTGCTGGATGTGGACTGGCAGGTGAACACGCGGGTGCGCCGGTTGAGTCAGGCCGATTCAGCCGCAGTGGTGGAAATTCCCTTGTTGCCGGGCGAGCGGATCACCACGCCTGACATTCAGGTGCGCGAAGGACGCGTGTTGGTTAATCTGCCGCCGGAGCGTGCGGAGACCGGTTGGTCCGCAACCCTGAGCCGCGCCGATGCGCTGGCTCTTCAGGCGACAGACAATGAAATCTTCGTAGAAATCTGGCGATTGCAAGCCAGTCCGCTGTGGCATGTGCAAAGTGCTGGCATTCCACTGGTGCAGCGGGTTGATGCTAAAGGTCAATGGGTGCCGGAGTGGCGGCCATGGCCGGGTGAGCAGGTGATATTGAATGTGACGCGGCCCGAAGGTGCGCCCGGTGCCACGGTAACCATTGACCGTAGCCATTTGCAGGTCAGTCCCGGTCAACGATTAAGCGAAGCACTGTTGGAGTTGAACATCCGCGCCAGCCGCGGTGCTGAACATCCGTTGACCCTGCCTCCCGGTGCGGCCTTGGCCGAGGTGCGGATTAATGAAGTTCCGCAACCTCTTCAGCAGCAAGGTCAGCAGGTGGTATTACCATTGACTCCCGGTGCTCAGCGTGTCGTTCTGGCTTGGCGCAGTGAGCAGGCGATGGAAGCGCGGTATGCAACGCCCATGGTGGATTTAGGCAGCTCCAGCGTCAATAACTCCTTGAGTTTGAAGCTGCCGCGTGATCGCTGGCTGCTATGGGCCGCGGGGCCAGTGCTGGGGCCGGCGGTGTTGTTCTGGGGGGTGTTGCTGGTGATTCTATTTGGCTCCATCGCCTTGGCGCGCTGGGGGGGGACGCCCTTACGGACCCATCAGTGGTTTTTACTGGGGGCCGGTTTGAGTCAGAGCCATGTGCTGGCGATTCTACTGGTTGCCAGTTGGCTGTTATTGCTGGCGCGACGTAAGGCGTTGGCAGCACAGGAGATCGGTGCGCTCAGGTTCGATCTATGGCAGGTGGTGCTGGCGTTGTTAACACTGGCAGCACTGGCGGCGTTGCTGGGGTCGGTCGAGCAGGGTTTGCTAGGATCGCCGGATATGCAGGTGGCAGGCAACGGCTCCAGCGCGTGGCAACTGAACTGGTATCAGGACCGGATTGCCGGGCCGTTGCCAACAGCCTGGGTCATCACTGTGCCACTGCTGGTTTATCGTGGCTTAATGCTGGTCTGGGCGCTGTGGTTGGCTTTGGCGTTGCTCAAGTGGCTGGGTTGGGGCTGGAACTGCTTCAGTGCAGGCGGATTATGGCGGTCTTTGCGCCAGCAGAAAGCATAAATTGGCTGGTACAGGCTATTTACCGGCAGTGGGAGAAATCCTCTCCGGTAAATTTTCCGGTACGGAATGCTTCAATTGACCGGAAGCATTCGGGCAAGGACTCTAGTTTGACCGGCTGCCCGAGCAATTGGGTCATAACACCTGCGGTTTGATCTGGAGAACCGCTCGTAAAGTAGCGTGTGCTACCGGTTACATAGCCTGCGGCTAGCAATCCCGCGCTATCCAGCCGGTGGCGCAATTGCCGGGCGACTGCTGGACTGGGATCGATAATGGCCATTTCAGTGCCCGCTAATTTCTGGATCAATGGGATCAAGAAGGGGTAGTGGGTACACCCCAGCACCAGAGTGTCAGCGCCAGCACTCAGCAAGGGTTGCAGATAACGCTCCAATAGGATGCGGGGGCGGATGCCGCTCACTTCCCCTCGCTCTACGCAATCGGCCAAGCCAGGACACGGTTGCACCAATATGCGTGCCCGGTGGCCATGCTGATCCAGCAGGTGAGCAAATTTAACGCTGCGGACCGTATTACCGGTCGCCAGAATACCGACGACCCCGGAGCGCGTCATGGCAACTGCGGGTTTAATCGCCGGTTCGATACCGATGATCGGGATATCGAAGTGCGCGCGCAGCCGGGCGATAGCTGCTGCGGTTGCAGTATTGCAAGCTACCACGACTGCTTTGGCGCCCTGCTGGAGCAGAAAGTCAGTGATCGCGAATGATCGCTGGATGATCAACTCCACGGACTTGTTGCCATAAGGCGCATGGCCCGAATCCGCCACGTACAATAGAGATTCGTACGGTAGATCGCGGTGAACCTGCCGGAGTACCGACAATCCTCCGACACCCGAATCAAAGAACCCTATTAAATTGCGATTGCCGCTCATCCGCCATTGACCTGCATCATCCTCTACCGGTTAACATATTAAAGTTGGATGATTATAAAGCACGTTGGGACGCCCCCGTGATTTTGAAAATCTGCCTTTGCGAACCTCACGATCTGTGCTACATAGCGAAAGATGGGCCAATACATCACGGAGTCTTGTTAAAAACATGAATCTTCTTGCCTCAATTTGGGAAATTGGCCGTTGCCGGCTTGTCGAAGCCCGTGAGAATGACTTGCCAGTAATTGCGACTATCCTTGCTGAAAATCATGTGGTTTTTCCGTTACTTGGGGTAGAACGCGATCCAGAACGCTTAGCGCTCAGTGTGCTACGCCACGATAAACTGCCGCCAAATAGTCATTCGGCTCATGAAAACAGTTTTCTTATCAGAAGCAAGAGCGATGATGAGCTGCTGGGGCTGCTCAGTGTCTACCGGGGCCACCCGGCCGAGACGCTCCATATCGGCCATATCTTTGTGCGTCCACGCTGGCAACGGCGAGGCATTGCCCGGGAAGTCATGAGAGAACTGGAGCAACGGGCAGGAAGGGCTGGTTATCAAGAAATCCGTGTGACGGTCGGATTGCGAAATTGGCCGGCATTGCGCTTCTGGATCGCTTTGAACTATGACCACATCATCCAAGTTGTCGGCGATTTGGAATTTCGAGAACATACCTACGCTGACATTGAGCTTGCCAAGCCTATTAGCAACCCGGATTCATAGATTCTAAGCGCCAGATACCAGAGATCCGGGGTCAAAAATACAGATCTTTGATATCTGGAATTTGATACCTGGAACTTGATACTTGTTAAAACAATCGAGCGATTCGCTCCTGAATCGCCCATGCTGCCGCTTGAGGGTCCGGGGCTTGACGGATCGGCCGGCCAACCACGATGTGATCAGCTCCGTTAAGAAAGGCATCCTCGACGTCTAGAGTGCGTTTTTGATCATCTGCCGGACGGTTCAACACGGGCCGGATGCCCGGCGTGACGATTAATAGCTTCTCGCCCAGATTCTCTCTTAATTCCGCCGCTTCGAGTCCCGAGGAAATCACCCCCCGGCAGCCAATTTCTAATGCCCGCCGTGCGCGTGACAGCACTAGCGTTTTGGGATCACAAGCGAATCCCAGATCCTCCAGATCAGCCCGGTCAAGGCTGGTCAGAGCCGTGACGGCCAAAATTCCCAGTTCGCCGCCAATTTCACTCGCTGCATCCACCGCCGCTCGTAGAATGGCATCGTTACCGTGTACCGTTGTGAACGTTGCGCTGTAGGGTGCGAGTTGGCGCACTGCAGAGCGGACTGTTTCCGGCACATCAAAAAATTTGAGATCGATAAAAATCTTTTTGTCCCGGGCGCGCAGCCATTCAATCAATTCAAAATAACCGCCAGCCATGAACAGTTCTAGCCCGATCTTGTAAAAGCACACGGCATCGCCTAAGGCCGTCACCAGTTCTTGAGCGATGGCGGGGCTTGGGACATCCAAGGCGAAAATGAGGCGCTCGTTTGCGGGAATGAGCTTGGTCGAAAGCAGGTTAGAGGTCATGATGGATCACTCGGATATGCCGACTTCCTCGGCGGCGTCCAGCACTTTCACATCGGGCTTACTACCGCAATAGGCGACGAGGTCGGTGCTAAATTGCTCCAGGTTTTTCCAATTCAGAACGGTATCCCCGGAAATGCCGCTGAGATAACCATCAATCCACATCAGGACTACGCCTACATCCTCGGAGGAGCTTTTCGACATTTCCTGCATAAACTCACCGCAGGTGATAGCTCCAAAGTCGATGTTCTGCATTTGGGTTTTCTTAGCCAAGACGGGCGCTGAAATCAGCAGGCTAGCGGACATGCATAGAGCAGCGGTGATCAATGAGTGTTTCATACAGGTCTCCAAAACTTGGAAAGAAGAATCATGGTGCGGGATAGGAAACCGACCGCTTCATAGCCTAGTGAACAGCCGGGATAAAAGCTACTGAGATGAAGAAATGGGTATCAAAAACCGGGATGATTGGAATGCGGCCTATCAAATCACTTATTGAAAATATGTCTTTTTTGTACTACACTTTGCAAAATGGAAGTTGATCACAAAACGGCGGAGGTGAGTCTTCCATAACAGGATCGGCAGGGCGCTGGTAAGACAGGAAAGCAAGCCGCGTTTTGATGATTCGGGCAGGGAAAAACCGAGGAAGGATATTTAGCAATCGGAGGTGTACCATGTTGACTTATGAGGATTGTGTCGGTCTAACCGATCTGGAAGAAGACGAAATTGAAGCGATTGCTCAACATGAGCATATGCCGGAGATCGTCGCTGCTGAACTGGGGTGTTGTTTGGTTCATGATCCCAAAGGCATTCCGCAGATCAAGCAAATCATTCTCGATGACATCGAAGATGCCTATCGGCATGGCCATCCAGGGGAAGCGAGGCACTGGAAGGAAGTATTGGAACACTTCAGTGTCAATCATCCGGTCTTCGAGCGTGAAGCGGCGTAATCTGTAGCAAGTCCTTCTGAATCCCCTCCTCCAACCCTCCCCTTATGCAGGGGAGGGGGATATTCACCTTTAATGCCGTGTCTAACGTTGGTTGAATCTTCCGTTGATTAATCATCTGGAGTCCTTTCGCTATGCCTGAAACAAAAACTGGCCTTGTCAAATTCATCCTAGGATTTTGGATAGTGTTCCTGACATCGATGCCGCTGGCCTTGGCTGCAGAAACAGCGCTGGATCGCTATGTGAACCGGCTCGACCCGAACTACACCTATAGCCAGTATCATTCAGAGAATGGTGGTCTTTACACCGCCTATTTTCTCACGATGACTTCCCAGCAATGGCGCTCTGCCAGCGAGGTAGATCGGCCTGTCTGGACGCATGAGGTCGCTATTGTTATTCCAAAACGCGGGCTGGATGAAACCGATACAGCGATCTTGCTGATCGATGGCGGCGACAACAACGACACACCGATGGATGAGATAGATCCGATTCTCGGAGCAATCGCATGGGTCAGGGGCGTCGTTATCGCAGTGGTTCGACAGGTGCCGAACCAACCCCTGTTTTTCACCGACGAAACCGGAAATGGACGCAAGGAAGATGCGATTCTGGCATATAGCCTGGACAAGGCGCTGGATACTGGCGACCCAGAATGGGCAGTGCATTTAGCGATGACCAAGGCGGCCGTGCGCGCCATGGATACTATTCAGGAATTTTCCGCCAGCAAGGGCAAGACGGTGAAGGACTTCCTAGTGCTGGGTGGTTCCAAGCGCGGCTGGACCACTTGGTTGACTGCTGCTGTAGATAAGCGTGTCCGGGCCATCGTGCCGGCCTCTATTGACATGCTGAATCTGGGTCAACAATTCATCCATCATTGGGAGGCTTATGGCTTTTACGCACCGGCGTTGAATGATTACGTGGAATTCGATTTACCCTGCCGGGTGCAGACGGCTGAAGGACAGGCGCTGTTACAAGTCGTTGATCCTTATACCTACCGTGACCGCTACACCATGCCGAAACTCATTCTCAACGCTGCCGGAGACCAGTTTTTCACATCCGATTCCTCACGGTTCTATTACGAGGGCCTGCCCGGTCCCAAGTGGCTGCGCTACGCGCCAAACACCGATCACAAGCAGAGTGAGGACGTGATTTTGTCTGGTCTATCGTGGATGGACGATATTCTGGATAGCAAGACCAGCCCTCAATTGATCTGGGCATTGGAGAATGAAGGAACGCTACGGATTTCGCCGGCGTCGACTCCTAAAGAAGTGAGGTTGTGGCAGGCGACCAACCCGGATAGCCGAGATTTCCGTTTGGAGAAAATTGGCGCGGCATGGACTTCGCAGATCTTGACCCGCGAAGCCAACGGCACCTATGCAGGTACGGTCCAAAAGCCCGCGGCTGGCTGGACGGCATTCCTGATCGAGGCCACTTTTGAAGCAGCCGGCCTTGAGCCAGCCAATCCCGATCAGGTCTATACCACCGGTATTCAAATCATCCCGGATACGCTGCCGTTTGCAGGGACCGCGTGCGGGGGTGCGCAAAGAGCCTATCTGGAGAGTCCGCAACAAAGCTCGTTCGAGAGCGGGATCGGCCTGATCCGGGGTTGGGTTTGCAACGCGAACACCGTAGAGATGCAGATTGATGATGGAGAACGGCATCAGGTGGCCTATGGCACAACGCGCAAGGACACGGTGGAAGTCTGCGGCGATGACGATAACGGGTTTGGCTACACCTTTAATTGGAACGCCTTGGGCGCGGGTACCCATCGTTTGCGCGCCTTCGCCGATGGCCGGGAATTCGCTAACGTCACTTTCAATGTGACGGCTTTGGGCGAGGATTTCCTGCGTGGGGTCAGCGGAGAATACATATTACAGGACTTCCCTCAGGCCAATGCCAGCGTGACCGTGCGTTGGTCCGAACCCCATCAGAATTTCGTGATCGCCGGCGCCAGTCAGAATTCAATCAGTGCGCAAGCTGGTATCGCGGTTCCACTGGCCTCACCGTCCGCTTATTTGGAAAGCCCGCAACAAGGCTCTTTTGAAAGCGGGATCGGACTGATTCGAGGTTGGATTTGTGAGGCGAACAACGTGACGGTGCAAATCAATGATGGAGAACTACAGCAAGTTGCTTACGGCACGACGCGCAAGGATACCATCGGGGTTTGTGGCGATGACAATAACGGGTTTGGCTACACGTTTAACTGGAATGCCTTAGGAACAGGTATTCACCGGCTACGAGCCTTCGTGGATGGTATGGAATTCGCCAACGTGAGCTTCAACGTGACTACATTGGGAGTGGAGTTCCTGCAAGGCGTCAGTGGTCAATACGCGTTGCTGGATTTCCCGCATAACGGCCAAAGTGTGGTTGTGCAATGGGCAGAACCGCACCAGAATTTCGTGATTAGTAAATATAATGTTCCTCAATGAGATGAGGTTGTCTGCGTCAACCTCATCTACAATATCCCCCCTTTCGTGGATCGAGAGAGGGGGTGGGGCTGGAATCAGTGCGGCCAGAAAAGCGCAGAGAATGGCAATACGCTGTATAACTATCTAGATTGAATGCTCTTGAATCTGGCCTCATTGGCTAGAATCGCGCCCCTCGATGTTTCCACCCTGCTCGACAGGGTGGAATGCTGCACTGCGATCTTCGCCGAGATTTGCGTTGAGAAATGCCTGATCCATCGGTAGCTGCACATCCCAGCCACCGGTGAAGCTGATCTGCACAATAGCGTATTTAAGGCTTGAAACGCATGTTGAGCGCCTCCACAGGAAATGACTTTCCGGACAACCAAGTTAAAGTACACATCTTCCATGAAGCTAAATATTAATAAAGAAACTGCGATTATTGCGGCTAAGGGGTTCTGCATGGGCAGCGCCGATGTGATACCCGGCGTAAGTGGTGGAACGATGGCCTTCATTCTGGGCATATATCCCCGGTTGCTGGCAGCGATTAACTCATTCGATCTGGTTTGGTTGCGTATGTTGATGCGCTTCGATGTGAAAGGAGCGTTGACTTATCCGCACTTTGGTTTTTTATTGCCGCTGGGTACCGGGATTTTTGCTGCGTTGCTCTTTTTTACCCGGGTCGTATCCTTGCCGGGTTATCTGGAGACTGACCCGGAGCTGATCTACGGCTTGTTTTTTGGTCTGATTGTTAGCTCGGCCATCGTGTTGCTTAGGCATATACCGCAATGGTCCGGGATGCGCTGGGTGCAATTGATCGCGGGCACCTTCCTTGGGTTGGTGGTGGTTAACCTGGTTCCGACTACCACGCCGGATGCTGCTTGGTTCATCTTTCTGAGCGGTGCGCTGGCGATCACTGCCATGATTTTGCCAGGCATCTCCGGTTCCTTCATCCTTCTGATTCTTGGCAAATACGCTTACATCTTTGACGCCCTGGGACATTTCCGCTTCACGGTCATCATTCCCTTTGCTCTGGGGGTCGCCACCGGGCTGGCGCTGTTCAGCCGTTTTCTGGAATGGTTACTGCGGGTCTATCGCCAGGGGACCATCACGGTGATCATCGGAATTCTAATCGGCACGCTGTGGCTGATTTGGCCATTTCAGAATAAGGTCTATGTGGAAGTGAGTGGAAAACAGCGCTTACTCGGCTCGACTCCGGAGCTGCCGGACAGCCTTAATAGCACGGTGTTACTATCGATACTGTTGATGGTTGCCGGCTTCGTCGCCGTGCTGGTAATCGACCGGCTATCGCAAATAAAAAATGATGGAGAATCGATAGCTGATTGATGGTGGTATTGCACCAGGGGAATCAGCGCCATCCGCTTGTTGCAAAAAGCGCTGGCTGGAGCCTCATCGGCGGAAACCATTCATCAGGCGTGCCCAAAGTCTGAATGCAGATTCAATGACCTAAGGGCACGTACTGTCGATCGTCAGGGGTTGCGGTTATGGGAAAGCGGGAATGGTCGGTTCCGTGCCTTCGGGGTGCGCCTCGGGATGGTGCGTCGCCACGAGGGCGGTGATCTCATCAACCCGATTACGCGGTACATCGATCATCATCAGCAGTTCACCCTGCTCGATTGCGGCCTCAAATTGCTTCAGTCGCGTATTGTCAACGTTGAGACCGATCATTCCGCTTAACCACGCTCCAACACCGGCGCCGGCTAGACCGCTGGCTAAGACGATCCCACCTCCGGCCACCACTAGACTGACCGAAGTCAGCGCTACGGCAACCAATCCTGCCAAAGCGCCAAACGAGCCGCCAACCGCCAGACCCCGCTCCATCGCGGGGATAAAGTCACTTCTCTGGAGGAACGAAGCCACCGGCAGATGCTCAAGCGGCGTACCCTGTTTCGCCAGGATGTGGATGTGCCGCTCTTCAATCCGTGCGAGCAATAATTCATCCACGATCTTTTTCGCTACCTCCGTTTGAGGAACCAAAAAATAGATACGCTTCATCTTGCTCTCCTTCTCCTCTACCGCAGCAAGAATCAACCGGTTAGACCGCGGAAGGATTCATGCGTCCGGTTCCGCATTATTAACCTGCTTCTGGATAGTTCCTGGAAAATCAAATCCAAGGAACCTTCCATAGCTAGGCCGATGCTATGCCTCACATCATGAGAAGTAAAGCCATAAAACTATTGAATGTTATCGTCATGGGCAATAATTTCCATAAGATTTGATGAGATGAGCGAGGGGGTGTTGGGTGGTGCGAGCGGGCGGCGTTTTTTGAGGTTGGCGGAGTCGTGTTCAATGGGGTTAAGATCGGGACTCTAGGGAGGCAAGAAGGGGAGATGATGGCTGTTTTCCTGGGCGATGGCCGCCAGATCTTTCTTTTTGTGAAAAGCGGCATTATCGAAGATCAAGGTTGAATCCGGACGCAATTCCTGACGCAACAGGCGGCGCATTCAATCATTCACCCGATGGGCGTTGGCGGTGCCGGAGAACAGCATCGGAGCCAGAAAATCCGGGCCACACCGCGCAGCAATCAGACTTTCGCGAGGCCGCTTGTGGCACGGCAGTTGCCGTAAACCGGGTGGCCACGCGGGCTCCAGCCGTGGCGGCGATAGGATTCCGGCTCAAAACCGGATGCGTCGATATCAACCCAATCCGCTGAACCGCGCCCGGTCGTGATCCAGCGCAACTCGCGTAAGTACGCTATCCGCTTTTCTGGATCATGCTTTCGATACTTGAAGGTCTTTTTTGCGCGTGATCTGCATTTGGTTCAAAGCCTTGCCGGCGGCACTGTGATCGACCTCACAGTACAGGTGGGGTTGTGGTCTTGCCGGAATGGCGCAGGCTCCCTGAGCGAATAGATCGCCATGAAGATTCTTTCCTGCGACAATATTGGAGGATTGAGAGACTCAAAAATGCTTTGAAATTAAAAGTGAAAAACTAAAAAATTGCTGCTGCTTTGGTAATCTGAGTATCGAAACAATGAATGACTCAATGATGGACCTACTGGTAAAAGCTTTGCTTGATGGCGATCAAACTCAGGCCATTATCGAGGTCGGGAAACTCCGTGAAGCCGGTGTCCGGCGCAGGCAGATTATCACCGATGGTGTGGAAGCTGCGATGACGCAATTGGACGCCAAATGCACGGTGGAGCAATTCAATTTGCTGGAAATCATGCTGTGTGGACGCGCAGCAACCGGGGTGATGAAGGTACTCTATCCATTAGGCGCGCCACCACTTCAGACCAAGGCGGCTGTGGTGATGGGCACTCTGGAGGGTGATGTGCATGATCTGGGAAAGAACATCCTTAAAATGGTCTTGACCGCAAAAGGATACCGGGTGGTGGACTGCGGTAAGGATTGTTCCCTGGAAAGGTTAGTTGATGCTGTAGAGCAGGAAGCGCCTGTGGCTGCCGGAATCAGTGGTTTGATCACCACTATTATTCCTCAGGTGCGTCAGATGAAGGACAAAATGGCCGAGCGAGGACTGGGGCATATCAAGGTGATCGCCGGAGGAGCGGCATTGAAGCAGGCTACCGCTGAAAGCCTGAAGGTTGATTTCATCGCCCAGAGTGCTTTCGACGGCCTGCATTATCTGGATCAGATCGTTGGGGTGCGCCATGAATAGCATTGAACGGATCAAGGCTGCCTTAAATTTCAAACAGCCAGACCGTGTGCCAGTCATAGCCCAAGTGTTTGGTCATGCCGCTATCTTAGCGGGAGTCGCGCTGGGTGATTATGTCCGGAATGGCGAGTTGCTGGCACGCTGCCAGTTACAGGCTCTCCAATTCTATGGTTACGATGCTGTTTTTGCTTTGATGGATGCCAATGTGGAAACGGAGGCGGCAGGCTCGATCCTAACCTACCGGACTGACCAATATCCGATCGTCAAATCCGCCGTATTGGCGAACGGCACTGATCTGAATACCCTTTTGCCACCCAATCCCTGGCAGGCTGGGCGTATGCCGGAATTGCTGAAAGCGGTACGGATTTTACGGCAGGAAGCGGGTGATAGCGTGTTGGTTGTTGGCTGCGTACTGGGACCGATGACCTTGGCTACTCAATTGCTGGGTATCGAGGCAGCTCTCTATCTGGCAATTGATGAACCTGAACAATTTGCCCATCTGCTCGGCTTTGCAACAAAGATCGCTATGCGCTTCGGGGTCGCGCAAATCGAGGCCGGTGCGCATCTACCGATGGTTTTCGAGCCCTCGGCTTCGCCCGAGGTCATTCCCGCTCCGTTCTATCGAGAGTTCGTGCTCCCTTATCTTAACCAGGTGTTTACCACCTTCAAGCAGGCGGGGTCCGCAGCTAACTGGCTGCATACGGCCGGGCCGGCGACGCCTATTCTGCATCTCTATCCCCAAGCCCGTGTGGATCTGGCCAACATCGATTTCTGCGTCGATCCCCTGGACGCCATGCAGGCGCTTCCTCAGACCTGCCTGAATGGCAACATCAAGCCGCTGGCTTATGTCGAGGCAACGCCAGAAGAGATTGCCGCTGAATCATCCCGATTACTGAAGTTATTCGCAAATCGTGGAGGATTCATTCTTTCATCGGGTTGCGAGATTCCCCCGGAATCAAAACCGGAAAACATTGCCGCCATGGTTACTGCTGCTTGCCAGGAGAAATAGTCCTTGCCTACGCTGACCGTCAAGTTCGAAGCAGGGGTCCGGCATCTCTCTTTCATTCCAGGCCCGTCTCTACGCCATATCCTGGACGCCACCGATACTCAGGTTCGTTCGGGATGCCGAGGAACCGGTGCCTGCGGACTTTGTCTGGTACGCATTGAATCTGGGGAAGCCGGTGAACCGGCATTCGCTGAGAGTATTCATCTGGATGACGCGCAATTGGCGCAAGGTGTTCGCCTGGCATGCCAGGTCATACCACGACATAGCCTGGGTATCGTGATCCTGGCACCGGCACCGAAATCCCCTTGGAGACGCCTGGACGGTCAGGGGAAACGGCGCAAGAACCCTTTCCCGTTGAATGAGCTGCCGCAATCAGTTAATAAGCCCTATGGCGTTGCTGTGGATTTGGGAACGACCCATATCCGGATTTCACTCTATGAGCTTTCCAGCGGCGGCTGGCTGGCTGAGCGTTGGGGCCTGAATCCGCAGATGACAGCGGGTTCCGATGTCATCACCCGTCTGGTAGCTGCATCGGAATCTCCGGCACAAGCACGGGCAATGAGCCAATGGGCTATTGCCGCCATTGGCGAAGCACTGTGGGACATTGCCATTCGGGAAGGGATCAACCTTCAGCAAGTAATGCGTCTAACGTTAGTAGGGAATACCGCTATGTTGGCGCTGATATCGGAAAGGAATTTTGACTTACTGCTGCAACCCAGCCACTGGTTCAATGTTATTGATTGCCTGCCAGACGATACGGTAAGTTGGTCCATCGCGTGGAACATTCATCCCCAGGCCAAGATCGAGGTTATCCCTCCTCTTGCCGGTTTTGTCGGTTCCGATCTGCTGGCCGGTGTGATTACAACCCGCCTGATGGAAGATAAGGGTGGAAGCCTATTCATTGATTTTGGAACCAATTCTGAAATCGCTCTATGGGATGGAGCCATGCTATGGGTGACTTCAGCGGCGGGAGGCCCGGCTTTTGAGGGCAGCGGCATCCGTTGCGGCCTCCCTGCTGAACCGGGGGCCATCTATCATGTCACCCTGCAAGATGGCCTATGGGATTATGCAGTGATTGCCGGCGATAAGCCGCGTGGTATTTGTGGTTCAGGTTTGGTGGATCTGATCGCTTGCCTGGTCAGATTGGGTACGCTCACCCCTAGGGGTCAGTTTTCGCCCACTGTTCCTAAAGAGGGGTTCATGCTTGTCCGAGGTGAGTCCGATATTGTCTTGACGAAAAGAGATGTGGACATGTTTCAGCGCGCTAAGGCAGCGATTGGTGCGGGCATACAGGCTTTGCTGGCGAATGCCGGCATGAGGTATGAAGAAGTGCAGCGTATCTGTGTTTCAGGTGCGTTTGGCGGCTCCCTGAATGTTCTCAATGCTCAGGATATCGGGCTATTACCCAAAATTTCTCCGGAGCGGGTTGAGCTGTGTGGAAATACCGCCTTGTCTGGATGCGAGGACGCATTATTGTCACCAGGTACTGTTGAGCGGTTGCAGCGCCTTGCTGATCGGGCCAAGATCATCAATCTGTCGCACTGTCCTGATTTTGATATGCACTTTTTAGAGAATCTCTATCTCCAGCCTCTGCGAGGAGCATAATCGATGGAGAAGGGAGGACATGGCCCGCAACAGAACGGCCGGATTATCAAATTGGCCCAGTACCTTGCCCGTTTGACCGTGCAACAGAATGTTTGGATTGAGGCCGGCAAAGCGCTGGTCAACTTTCTGGATGCTGATCTAGTGGCCTTTGGCGAACGCGGCCCCAGTGGCGAGATCCTAGTGCGCGATTGGTCTTTCTCCGCGCATATGCCCCGGCAAACAGGTCTGGAATTACCGGTCGACGAAGCAGTCAGCGAAGTGCTGGATAGCGGCTTTCTCACGTGGCGGATCATGTCCATCCCAGAGCCGCTCTCGGTGGCATGTTTGCCGGTGGCCCAGGAGCATCAGGTCACGGCGGTTATGCTGGCCGGTTATCGTATTTCTGAGTCTTCCCTAAAAGCGTTGCTTGATATCCACCTGGCGGTTGCCGATCTGGTGGGAACGACCATCGCACGCTTGGCGTCGGAAAGAGAATTGCGGCAATATCGCCAACACCTTGAAAAATTGGTTAAAGAACGCACCGCTGAATTGATCGAGACGAACGAAAAGTTGCAGCAGGAAATCATCCACCGTGAACAGGCCGAGAAGGGGCTGCTCGCTGAAAAGGACAATCTAATTAGGATTCTTGGGGCAATGGAAGATGTGATCTATATCGTGAACCCAAACTTTGATATTGAGTATGTCAACCCTGCCTTTGTGAAAGAGTTTCCAAACTATGAAGGCCGCAAGTGCTATGAACTGATCCATGCCCATGAGCAGGCTTGTCCCTGGTGTCAGACCCAGGTAGTTCTTATGGGAAAAACCGGACGGTCAGAACAATATTGCGTCAAGAACAAGAAAACCTACGATGTAATTGAAACTCCAATAAGAAATACCGACGGCAGCCTATCCATACTGACTATTTTTCGCGACATTACCGAACGCAAGCGGGCTGAGGAAATCATCAAAGAGATGGCCTATCATGACGCCCTGACCCGCCTACCCAACCGCTCCCTGTTCGATGACCGTCTTAAGCTGGAGATAGCTCGCGCTCGCCGTCACCGGCAAAAGCTGGCCTTAATGATGCTGGACTTGGATCGCTTCAAACAGGTGAATGACATGTTTGGCCACGATGTGGGGGATCAGTTGTTGCGAGCCGTGAGCAAACGCTTGACAGGCGTGGTGCGTGAGAATGATACCGTTGCACGCTTGGGGGGCGACGAATTTGTATTGATCTTGCCGGAGATCGCCAAGACGCAAGATGCCATCAAGATTGCCGAAAAGATCATAGCTGGTTTTCAGAATCCTTTTGCAGTGCGTAACCATGAATTGCAGGTTACTACCAGCGTGGGAATTGCTCTTTATCCCGACGATGGCGAGGAAGGGGATGCCCTAATGAAGAAGGCGGATATTGCTATGTACCATGCTAAGCAAAGCGGGCGGAATAGCTATCAAGTACACGCCCATATCCCCTGCTCTGAACACATTCAAGATTGATAGCTTCAGCCAGCTGACTGGAGAGTGCGCGCAGCCAATCAGGGTTTGATGTTCCCGTTCCCACGCGGGCGAAGCATGGGAACGGGAGAGGAAGTAGCGGCCGGTCGCCCTCAACCTGCCTTGGGCTGAGGATCGCCCACCGTCATTTGCTCGGCTTCCTTGACCCAGCCGCCACCCATCGCCTTGTACAAATTGACCAGGGCGATAAACAGATTGCCTTGATCCTGCACATATTGCAGTTGTGCGGTGTACAAATTGCGCTCGGCGTCCACCACCGTCAGATAATCGGAGTAGCCGTTCCGGTAGCGAAGTGTGGCCAAATCCAGAGTGCGTTGCAGCGCCTTGACCTGCGCTGCTTCATCTTTCAACTGTTCACGCAGTTTGGCGACTGCAACCAGGCTGTCATCCACTTCAGCGAACGCTTTCTGAATCACTTGCTGATAATTCAGCAATGCCTGCTGTTGCGCCGCTTCAGCAACCTGCAATTGACCGGTCAGGGCGCCACCGGTGAAGATCGGCTGAGCCAGTTGACCCGCAAACTGCCAAGTCCGCGACGGTCCCTTGAATAGATCGGAAAGATCGTTGCTAGCCGTTCCCAGCAAGCCAGTCAGTGAAATCGCCGGGAAAAATGCCGCTTTGGCCACGCCAATCAGGGCATTGGCAGCGATCAACTGTTGCTCGGCCTGACGAATATCCGGGCGGCGCTCCAGCAGATCGGATGGCAGACCCGCAGGAACCTGGAGTTGCGCCAACCCGTCTAGATCGCTTCCCCGGACGATTCGCCCCGGATTGCGTCCCAGCAACAAGCGAATGGCGTTCTCTTGCTGAGCGATCAGTCTTTCCAGTAACGGTACCTGCACAGCCGCCGCCTGATATTCCGCGACTGCCTGCTGATAATCCAGTTCTGAAATCAGTCCAGCTTGAAAGCGCAGACGATTAATCCGCACCGATTCCTGCCGGGTTTTCAGTGTGGCGCGGGTAATGGTTAGTTGCTTGTCGAAGTCCAGCAAGCGCACATAGCTATTAGCCAATTGGCTGACCAGCGTCAAAATCACCGTGCGCTGGGCTTCCTCGACCGCCAGCAGATCAGCGCGGGCCGCCTCGGTGGCGCGGCGGAATTGGCCCCACAAGTCCAGCTCGAAAGACACTCCCAGATCAACCTGGTAGCTATTCACCGGATTTTCGCCCGCCGCTGCCCTGCTGTTCTCGCTATTGCGAGTACGCGATCCAGCAGCATTGGCTCCAATCTGTGGGAACTGATCGCCGCGCGTCACGCCATAACGGCCCAGATATTCGTCTACGCGCGCGGCGGCGATTTTCACATCCTTGTTCTCCTGCAACGCGGTCTGGATCAATTCATTCAGCACCGGGTCCTGGAACTGCTTCCACCAAAGGGTGTTGGCCAGGTCATTCGCCTGCTGGATATTGATCCGCCACTGTTCTGGAGCCGGTGTTTCCGGACGTTGATAATCCGGCCCGACCGAGGCGCAACCGCCCAGGGCAAGACCCATGGCAATCGCCAGTAGCGTCTTATGCATGATGGCGGCCCTCCGTTGCACCTTCACCCTCAACGCCAGGTCCTTCAACTGCCAGCTTTTCCACATCGTGTGCGTTTTCCGTGGATAAGGATTTTTTGCTCTTTTCTTGACGCATCTCAAATAAGCGGAAGAACAGCGGCACAAAAAAGATTGCTAGCACGGTCGCCGCCGTCATGCCGCCGACAATGCCCGTACCGATCGAATGGCGGCTGTTTGCCCCAGCCCCGGTCGCCAGCACCAGAGGTACCGCGCCAAGAATGAACGCCAGCGAGGTCATCAGAATTGGCCGGAAGCGCAAACGCGCCGCTTCAATCGCTGCATCGAACACTGGCATCCCTTCTTCATGCTTCATCACCGCAAATTCCACGATCAGAATCGCATTTTTGGCTGCCAAGCCCACCAGGGTTAACAGGCCAATCTGGAAGTACACATCGTTTTCCATGCCGCGTAGCCAGACGGCCAGCAAGGCCCCAAACACACCGAACGGTACCGCCATCATCACGCTGAACGGCAGCGACCATTTTTCATACTGAGCAGCCAGGATCAGGAACACCATGATCAGGCCATAGACGAACACCAGCGCCGAAGCACCTCCGCTCTTTTTCTGCTCAAATGTCTCGCCGCTCCAGGCAAAGGAAAAACCATCGGGCAATGCCTCCCGTGCTACCGCTTCCATCGCGATGGTCGCCTGTCCGGAACTGAAGCCTGGCGCCGAGCTACCCGTCACCTTAGCAGCCGGGAAGTTATTGAAGCGAGTGATCAAATCCGGGGCAGTGTTATATTCCAGCTTGACCACCGCTTCCAGCGGTACCATGCTGCCATTGGTCGAACGCACATAGATCTTCTTAATGTCTTCGGGACGAGAGCGGAATTCCGGCGCCGCCTGGACGATCACCTGCCAGACCCGGCTGAACTTATTAAACTGGCTGACATACAGCGAGCCGAACAATGCCTGCAAAGTGCCAAATACACTTTGCACAGGTACCCCTAACGTATTGGCCTGTTCCCGATCCAGGTAAACATAGAGCTGTTGGGAGGCCGTGCGAATGGTCGAGTTCAACCCGCTGAGTTCCGGGCGATCCTTCGCTTTGGCGATAAAGTCGCGAGTTACCTTTTCCAGTTGTGCAGCATCACCGCTGCCACGATTCTGAATCCAAAACTCGAAACCGCCGGTCGTACCGAGGCCAGGGATCGAGGGCGGGTTGAACACCAAGGCGATCGCTTCGCTGATCTTGGCAAACTCTTTCATAGCAGAACCGATTACGCCCCGGGCGCTCATTTCCATACCATGCCGTTCCTCGTAATCCTTGAGAGCGATGAACAAGGTGCTGGTATTGGTCTTCAACTGCGAATCCAGCAGACTATAGCCGTTGACCTCGACCACGCTGCTGACAGCTTCATTTCCACGGAAAATCCCGCTGATCTGCGCCCCCACCTGCTCAGTGCGGCCCAGACTCGCGGCATCCGGCAGCAAACCGACACTGAGCAGATACCCCTGGTCTTCCGGGGGTACAAAGCTGCCTGGCACAGTCCGGAACAACCCGTAGATGGCAAACAGCATGACGGCGAACAGCGCCAGTCCCATCAGGATACGCTTGACGATGAAGCGCACCCCTTCGGCATAGCTGCGGGTGATGCGTTCAAAGCCGCGATTGAACGGTCCGAAGAAGATCCGGTAAAGCAGATCGGTGCGCTGGCCGCCATGTTCGCCGGGCTTGAGCATGATCGCCGCCAATGCCGGGCTGAGGGTCAGCGCCACCAGGCCGGATAGCGCCACCGAAATCGCAATGGTGATAGCGAACTGTTTGTACAGTGTCCCCGTCATCCCACCGAGGAAGCCGACCGGCACGAATACGGCGCTTAATACCAGCACGATGGCAATGACCGGTCCTGTCACTTCATCCATGGCGCGAAACGCCGCTTCCCGAGGCGGCAAGTGGAATTCTGCCATGTTGCGTTCGACATTTTCCACGACCACGATCGCATCGTCCACCACGATGCCAATCGCCAGGATCATGCCGAATAGCGTGAGCATATTGATCGAAAAACCCAGCAGGTACATGCCGCCGAAAGTGCCGATGATCGAGACGAACACCGCGATAATCGGGATCAAGGTCGCCCGCCAGCTTTGCAGGAAGATGTAAACCACCAAAATAACCAGCACCACCGCTTCGATCAGAGTATGCACTACCTCCTTGATCGAGGCTTTCACAAACTTGGTAGTATCCAGGGCGATGGCGTAATCCAATCCAGCCGGAAAGCTCTTTTTCAGTTCTTCCAGCGTCTTGCGCACCTCAGTCGCAACCGACAGCGCGTTAGCGCCCGGTTGTTGATAAACCGCCAGGGCGATACCGGTTTTGCCATTAAAGCGGCTTTGCAGTCCATAGCTTTGCATACCAAGAGTTACATAACCGATATCCTTTAAGCGCACGATGCCGGCGCCAGCCGCGCTGGAGCGCAAGATAATATTTTCGAACTCTTCTGGAGTGGACAAACGGCCCTGCGTGGAAACGGGGAAGGTCAGTTCTACGGGCTGATCCGTAGGCGCCTGACCGATTTGACCGATGGCAAACTGCTGATTCTGGCCCTGAATGGCACTGATTACCTCATCGGTTGTTAAGCCTAAGTCGCTCATCCGGTCCGGTTTCAGCCAGACCCGCATCGCATAATCGGGAATACCGAAGATGCTGGATTGATTAGCGCCTGGAATGCGCTTTAACGCATCGAGGACGTAGAGATTGGCGTAATTGCCAACCGTAACATCGTCCAGACTGCCATCCGGCGAATACAGGGCAATCACCATCAGGAAGGTGGAAGAAACTTTCTGCACCGACACCCCTTGCTTGGAGACGGCTTCCGGCAACTGCGGCAAGGCCAGATTCACTTGGTTTTGCACATTCACCTGAGCGATATCCGGGTCGGTGCCGATATCGAAGAACACGCTTAGGGACATATTGCCGGTCGAGGAGCTTGTGGAGTACATATAGAGCATGTTATCCACACCGTTGACCTGCTGCTCGATTGGCGCGGCAACGGTTTGTGACACCACATCGGCGCTGGCGCCAGGGTAGTTGGCAGATACGGTAACTTGTGGCGGGGTGATCTCGGGATACTGGGCGATGGGTAGAACGCCAATCGCTGACAAGCCACCCAGCATCAGCAGGATCGAAACAACCCAGGCAAATACCGGCCGCTGGATAAAAAAGTGGGAAATCATGCGGCCCCCTTAAGGCTTGATTGGCGAAGCCGCCGCAGGCGTGGCGCTGGGCTGAATCCGCACCGGCGCACCGGGTTGCAGGCGCACCGCACCGTCGATCACCACCCGGTCGCCGCTGACTAGGCCCGAGGTGACGATCCATTGATCGCCATACCAGTCGCCGGCCTGGATCGGTTTGGGCTGGGCGGTGTCATCCGGGCCAACCACGAATACGAATTTGCCGTTCGGCCCTTGCATGACCGAGCGTTGCGGCACCATGATCGCGCCGGGACGGAATACGCCTTGAATGCGCACTCGCATGAACTGGCCAGGGCGCAGCGCATTGTCCGGGTTTGCCACTTCGGCGCGAATGTTGTAGGTACCGGTGTCGGCGTTGACTACCGGGTCCACGAAGGTGATCCGGCCCTTTTGAGGATAGATGGAGCCATCGGCCAGGATCAGTTCGATGTCGACCTTTTTGATCCCCGGTCCCTTTAATTGTCCGGCCTGCTCCTGACTTTGGATTTTCAGTACCTCGTTTTCGCCGATGCCAAAATTGACCCACATCGGATCGAGTTGCACGATAGTCGTTAGCAGGCTATTGGCGCCGGGCGTAATCAAGCTGCCTTCGCGGAAATTGGAACTGCCGGACAAGCCATTCAGTGGCGATTTGATGGTGGTGTAGCCCAAATTCAATTGCGCCTGATCCACTTGTGCTTGGGCAGATTTCACCTGGGCCTGAGCGCTGAGTTGATTGGCGATGGCGTTGTCTAGATCTTGTTGACTCAGGGCGTTTTGCTTGGCCAAGGGCCGGACCCGTTTCAGAGTTAGATCGGCGTTAGTGAGCAATGCTTCCCGCTGCGCCAGTTCGGCCTTGGCGCTGGCCAGCGCCGCTTTGAACTGGCTTGGGTCCAACTGGAACAGCAGTTGCCCATTTTTGACCAGGCTGCCTTCTTCATAAGCGATTTTGTCAAGATAACCCTCTACACGGGCGCGGATTTCCACCTGCCGGGAACTGGCAGTCTTTCCAGTAAATTCAAAGGTCGCCGGGGTATTCTCTGGTTTAATCTCAACCACGGTAACAAGGGTCGGAGGGCGTGCTGTGCTGGGGGGTTGCTGCGCCAGCGCAGTGGTGGCGATAAACCCCGAAAGGATCAGCGCCGCGGTGCTGGGTAGCGCGATCATTGGTTGTTTCAAGCGGTGTGGCGTGTACACAATCAATGCCTCAGTATGGTTGAGAAAAGGAGGATAGTCTTGATGTTAAAGCACGGTATGTTGATGGCAATGTTACAAACTATAGCAGCTCATATTTCAGGCTCACCGCCTATTGGCGCCGAGGGTTGAGAGCCAGCCTGGTAAAAATACGATACAGCTACCTCTAGCAGCAGGTCTGGCTCATCGCACTGAGTGCAGCAGGCGTTGAGCCTCCTTGAAAAAATCGGGTTGCGGCAGCAATTCGCTGCTGGGGAACCGCACGAACAGCGCCGCAACCCGTTGATTTTTTGCTATCACGATTTCCTGGAAGGTCAGCGTATTGGCGATCCGGGGCGAGTCAGCAGGAACCTTTGTGTTCGTGTGGTCCAGGGTGAGCGAGGCTGGCTCAATCGCCAGGTATTTTTCCGGTTCGCTCAATGTCGTGGCGACTGTGGCGAGGTGCTTGTCGAGCGTGGCCGGATCGGCGCGTAGTTGGTTCAGTTCGGTTTCGAGGTCCTGAAGCTGCCGCTCGAGCGTGTTCAAATCGACCGGCTCCGCCGTGGCCGGTCCCGCCAAGGATTCAAAACCGATCTGCGCTTTCTTCAGCAGGCCGGCCTTTTGCTGAAGCAGTTTGCGTTGTTGCTGTTCCAGTTGGGTTTTTTGGATGCGGTTGGCCGTCAGGCGCTGAAGAGCCGTTTCGATCAGGTAATCGGCTGCGCGCTTCATGAATTCCCGGCGGGTGTCCTGCTCGTTGCCGGTGAGAAAAACCAGCCGGTGGCTGCAAAAACTGACAGTGGTTTGCGGCACGTCCCGCCGGAGGATCTCCCCATCCATTTCAATCCCGAATGTGTTTTTTTCGATCCGGACCGCGCCAAGGCCGGCATACAACTCCGCTGGTAGCGGGCCAGGGTTCTGTTTCAGATAGTTCTGCGTCCCGTCGCTGAAACTGAGAATTTCCCGCAGATGCTCGGGTGAAGCGAACAGAGCGCGCAAGCGGGGATCGGTCATGTAGCCTTGCCGGCCGGCCACAATGGCGGGTGGCAAGGCGTTAACGAAGTTCACCACAAAGCCGATGGTGTGCTCCACCGCGCCCCACAGCTTGCGCCGGTAGTGGCTCACCGCCCGTAAACGAGGATCGGTACCATCAACGACCCGTTCGATAGCTTGCAGCATCAACTCCTTGTCGAATTTGCCAGGTTGGCTGGTCCTGGAAAAAAGCGATTGCAGAATGCGAAACGCCATGAGCATTTTCCTTCCGGGTGCATTCGACGGGAATGTGAGCCGGGGTAAGATATCCGTCTCTGGCTTTGATCCCGCCGGGCTGTTTTACGCCATAATGTTTACGCCACCATCCACATACACCGTGCTACCGGTCAGCCGCCGGGCATAGGGTGTCGCTAGATAGGCACAGGTGAAACCCACATCCATGATATCCACCAATTCGCCAATTGGCGCCCGCTCCACTGCCTCGTTGAGCAGCAGGTCAAAATCCTTCAGTCCCGACGCGGCGCGGGTTTTGAGCGGACCCGGCGAGATGGCGTGAACCCGGATGCCCTGTCGGCCGAGTTCATAGGCAAGGTAACGGCAGGATGACTCCAGTGCGGCTTTCACCGGCCCCATCACGTTGTAGTTGGGCACCACTTTCGTTGCGCCGTGGTAGCTCATAGCGAACATCGTGCCGCCCTCCGTCATCAGCGGTGCAGCCAGCCGGGCCATGCGGATGAAGGAATGGCAGGAAATATCCATTGCCTTGGCGAAGCCTTCTGCCGAGCAGTTGAGTAACCCTCCTTGCAGGTCCTCCTTGGGAGCGAAGGCGATAGAGTGGACCAGGATGTCGAGCCGGCCCCATTGTTGGGTGATTGTCTCAAACAGGGCTTCAAGCTGGCCGGATTGGCTGACATCCAGAGGCATGAAGATCGGTGCTTCCAATGTTTTCGCGAGCGGCTCGATGTAGTGTTTCGACTTTTCGTTGAGATAGGTAATCGCCAGCTCCGCTTCCAGTTCGCGGAACGCCTTGGCGCAACCGTAGGCGATAGAGTGTTCATTGGCGATGCCCGTCACCAGCACCTTTTTGCCCTTGAGGGGAGGACGAGGAATTTCAACAGTCATAATGCAATTCTCCTGATCGGATAAGGCCACAGAGATCGCTTGTCGCACCAGTAGCGAGGGAACCTCTGTCCGGGTGGCATGTTTATTTTTCCATTGTGACCGTGACGCCGCTCATGCTTCCGAGATTGAGATCCAAGCCTTTGGTCCGCGAGCGTAGATTCATGATCACACCGTTTTCATTTTTCAACCGCAGGCCACCCACGCCGCCACCTAGGGCGATGCTGGCTTCCAGCTGGGTGTAGGTCCCTGGGAATTGGGAAACCTTTTTCAGATCGTACACCTCGCCGGCGGCACTCATCTTCGAGACTCCGGCATTCAGACCGGCGCTCAGGCCCTTAAGCTTAAATGGATATTTCTTGCCGTGGAACGATAGCGTCCCGCTGCCGGTGCTGCCGCCCAGAATCAGCCCGAACTGTTTTTCTTGAATTGAGACCGTGCCGGCTGGCTGTTTGGCATCCGCCGCCAACGTTAGACCACCTGCCAGCAATGACGCTGCCAGCAAGATGCCGCCAATCTTTTTAAAGCTCTTGATCATCTTATTTCTCCGCATTAGTTAAAGCCATCCAATGAAATTCCCGAGCGAACTGCACCACCTGCCTGCCTGGCGGGCTAGCTCATAGCCAGCATGGGTGGATTGACAACTTCCTCTCTCGTAATGCGGGACGAGCCGGCGTTGAGAACCAGGGTTGCACTGCTCATGGCACGACCGCCTTGCTGGTGCTTTCCCGCCGTGCCTGCGCGACCAAGGCTGCGACTGCGCAAGACGCTAGCCGGGTCATGACCGAGTCAGCACGGCTGGTGAGGATAATCGGTACCCGAGCGCCGAGCACAATGCCGGCGGCATCGGCCCCGGCCATGAACGTCAGGCTTTTGGCCAGCATGTTGCCGGCTTCCAAATCGGGAACGACTAGAATATCGGCCCGTCCTGCCACCGGTGAGTCGATCTGCTTCATTTGAGCTGCCGCGAGGTCGATGGCGTTATCCAGCGCTAAAGGGCCGTCCAGGATGCCGCCTGTGATCTGCTTGCGGTCGGCCATCTTGCATAGGGCGGCGGCCTCCACGGTGGACTGTACTTTAGGATTGACCGTTTCCATGGCTGACAGAATCGCGACCCTGGGTTGTTCAAAGCCTAGAGCGTGGACAAGGTCGATAGCATTCTGGGTGATATGCATCTTGTCTTCTAAGGCCGGGAAGATATTGATGGCTGCATCGGTGATGATGATTGCCCGATCCAGGCTAGGGACATCCATGATGAAAGCGTGACTGATGCGCCGCTCGGTACGCAGGCCCGTTGCGGTCCGTACCACCGCGCCCATCAGTTCGTCGGTGTGCAGGCTGCCCTTCATCAGCATTTCAGCCTTACCCTCGCGAGCCAGCCGCACTGCTTCATCAGCAGCGGCGTGGCTGTGAGGGGCATCCACGATTTCGTAACTGGAGATATTGAGTTGGAGCTGTGTTGCTATGGCTTCGATCTTAGCGCGTGGACCCACCAGGATCGGTTGCAGAATACCCAGTTCAGCAGCTTCCACCGCGCCCTTAAGAGAACTCTCATCACAAGGGTGGGCGATGGAGGTCGGGACGGGTGTCAAAGCCTTGCATCGAGCGATCAACTGTTCGTATTTTTCGTGCTTGCGTTCCATAAGTACAGCCTTCTTTATCAGTATCGGTTAGTCGATATTGCCCGGACCCGGTCCGGCGGGTTTGATGACTTCGAACAGCTTCTCGATCTGCATTAACCGCTCAGCCCGGTCGCTACTCACTTCGCCGGTTGCCGAAACAATCTGACGGATTTTGCCCAATGTATCTGCTCGGGAGGCTGTATCGGCGGGCAGCATCTGCGGGATTGCTGCCAGTGCGCTGTCCCGGTCGAGCAGCAGGGCGAAAAATTGTTCGCGGAGCACCTGCTTGAATTCCTCCAGAGTCAGGCCACCGTGTTTGGCGCGCATCTGGCGCAGTACCTCGAAGGCCCGCTCGTCCACGCCGGGTCCGGCCATGCCGATGTAGACCAGACTGCGAATCGCCGCTTCGCGCAAGCCGCCCTCGGCGAGACGGGCCTTCAATTCGGCAATGCGCTGCTGGATAAATTTGAGTTGCTCTGGTTCCAGACCCGGATGCCGGCGCGGCGGCTCGTCCGAGGCGCGCATCCCCACCAGTGCTTGCAATAGCGGCGAGCTGTAAATGCTGAGGAAGATTTGCTCCATACTGCGATCGCGCAGATCGCGATAACCGTCAAGGGCGGCAATGATCCCCTCTGAGATCAGAGCCTGCACCTGGCGCAAGGGATTGTCCGGCGAAGAGGGTTGGCGTTGTTGGCGCACCTGCCCGGCCAGTTGGGCGATTTGCTGCATCAGCGGGTTACGGTCTGAAAATAGCTCGTAGGGCAGTTCGGAGGGATTGAGCTTGTGCAGCCATTCGGCGGTTTGCGTGCTGGCGAACGCTTGGACAAAAGGCTGAAACAGGGTGCGATACAGGCCAAGATTGATCTCCGATACCCGGCGCGCAGTGGCGAAGCGGCGTTCGTTCTCAGGATCGGGTTGGACGATAGCCCGGACATCGTCCAGGGTGCGCGGTTCGAAACGCACGATCCAATCGCCACTGACCAAATCAAGGTTGGCTGCGCTGGCGGTTTTAGGCGTCATCACCGCCTCATACAGACCCGGCGGCAGGACATCGATCAGGTCGATGCTGGAAGCAAATTCCTGATGCTCTTTCTTAGCCACCCCGCCTGAAACAAAGATACCAAGATGGCCAATGCTTTCGTGAATGGCATAGACGATGGTTTGGCCGCAAGCGCGGAGGTCATCGTCTTTTTCGTAGAGATCGGCGATCCAGCCCAGCGCTTGTTGCGGCGGAGTGATGTTGTCGCCCTTGGAGCAGAAGCAGAGGATCGGCGAACGGATGTTGCGCAGGTCGATCCGGACTCCATCGCTGGTGATGATTTCGGCGGTGGCGAGCCGGTTGCCGACAAACAGTTGATCGACGATCCACTGCATTTCCTCAGCGTTGAGGTTAACGTGACCGCCCCACCATTTCTCGAATTCGAGGAAGCGTGATCCCTCGGTGTCAACCTCCGTCCAGAGGTCGTAGTTCTTGGTCCAGAAGGTATTGGCGGGATTGAGGTTTTCGAAGTTTTCGACCAGATAGGCGCCATCGAACTGACCGCCGCCAAGATCGCTGGTGAGTGCCGTCAGCCAACTGCCGCCTAGCAAACCGCCGGTGTAGCGCATGGGGTTCTGGCCTTCCACGCCGGCCCAATAGGACAGGGGCGAACCGGGCACGATGATGGGGCCAAACAGCTCCGGCCGCACCGCTGCCAGCATCATGACTGCCCAGCCGGCCTGGCAGTTGCCGATCACGCAAGGCTTGCCCTCGGCATCGGGATGAAGTTCGATAACCTTCTCCAGAAACGTTGCCTCCGCCCGCATGATGTCTTCGATGGTCTGGCCCGGCATCGGGTCGGGCGTAAATCCGACGAAATAGCAGGGATGGCCGGCGCGCATTGCCACACCGAGTTCGCTGTCAGCCTTGAAACCGCCGATGCCCGGGCCGTGTCCGGCGCGCGGGTCGACCACGACAAACGGGCGTTTCTTCAGGTCGATGATGACGCCTTCCGGCGGCTTGACTCGCACCAGCCCGTAATTGGCTGGCCGCGCGAAAGTTCGCCCATCCAGCACTAACTCGGCATCGAAGCTTAATACATGGGGAACTGCCTTGGCTTTCTGCGCATAGTATTGGTCGCTGCGCTGGCGCAGTATGTCCCAAAATAGAATCGTGCGCTGCCAGCCGTCGATCCAGTAATCCATTGTTTGCTGAGCAGAAGCGGGTCTGCTGAATTGGGTGGAGAGAGAGGCAAGAAATTGGGTTAAATCGGTCATCGGTCGAATACCTCGGTTAGGGTGACCTCATTATTAACAGGTAATAATGTAATTAAATAAAATCAGAAAATAAATATGGATATCTTATAATTCAGTTATTCCTTATCCAGGCAAGGCATCCGCTGGATGGATTTTCCGGCGATAGGCTTTCGGTTTTCTAAGCGGTATCTTTCTCGCGTGCATGTCGAAAGGTATTGGTGATCATCTATTCTATTAATTTCCTGTGATCTTAATTTAACGGTAAACGTAGCTTGATTCTCGATGCCTTTGCGGTATTGAACCTGTAAAGGATTATCGATTAGCCATATCCAATGCAGCTTTAGGCCGCGTAATTCATACCGGCCCATAAAGGAGAATGCCAATGGCATTGCATTGCAAAGACGACATTCGTGGAGAGCTGTTTGACGATGTCTATGCGTCAGTTGACTTGGCAGTGAGTATGCCGAAGTACAAGATTCCGCAGGAAGAACATGCACCCAGTCACGCCTTCAGCATCGTCCGGGATGAATTGATGCTGGATGGCAATTCTCGTCAAAATTTAGCGACGTTCTGCCAAACCTGGATGGAATCTGAGATCCACGAACTCATGAATCTATGCGTGGACAAGAACATGATCGACAAGGATGAGTATCCACAGTCTGCCGAGATCGAAGCCCGCTGTGTCCATATGCTGGCTGACCTATGGCATTCACCCGATGCCGCTAACGCCCTCGGGTGTTCAGCGACCGGTTCCAGCGAAGCTGCCATGCTCGGTGGTATGGCGTTGAAGTGGAAGTGGCGCGAAAAAATGCGCGCTCAGGGCAAACCGGTCGATAAACCCAACATGATCACTGGGCCGGTACAAATCTGCTGGCATAAGTTCGCTCGTTATTGGGATGTCGAATTGCGCGAGATCCCCATGGAGCAGGAACGGCTGTTAATGACCCCGGAAGAGGTTATCAAGCGTTGTGACGAGAACACCATTGGCATCGTGCCGACGCTGGGCGTTACTTTCACCTGCGAGTACGAACCGGTCAAGGCTGTCGCCGATGCGTTGGATCAACTGCAGAAAGATCAGGGGTTCGATATCCCGATCCACGTTGATGGCGCTAGCGGTGGTTTTCTTGCGCCGTTCTGTGCACCCGATCTTGAATGGGATTTCCGGATTCCGCGTGTCAAATCGATCAACACTTCTGGCCACAAGTTCGGTCTTTCGCCGCTTGGCGTTGGTTGGGTAATTTGGCGCGAGCAAACCGATCTTCCAGAAGATCTGATTTTTAACGTGAATTATCTCGGTGGCAACATGCCCACCTTTGCGCTCAACTTCTCACGGCCTGGCGGACAAATCGTTTGCCAGTATTACAATTTCCTGCGCCTCGGCATGGAAGGGTATCGGAAGATTCACACAGCTTGCTATGAAACTGCGCAGTATCTCGCCAGTGAAATCGAGAAAATGGGACCTTTCGAGATCCTGTATGGTGGTGAGATGATGTCCGGTATTCCGGCGCTGTGCTGGAAGATCAAGGACGGCTTTGATACCTGGGGATACACGCTCTACGACCTCGCTGATCGTCTGCGTAGTCGCGGCTGGCAGGTTCCAGCCTATTCACTGCCAGCCAATCGTCAGGATTTGACCATTCAGCGTGTTCTCGTGCGCCATGGCGTAAGCCGGGATCTGGCATCTTTGCTGGTCGAGGATATAAAACGGTCGCTGGATTTTTTCGCTAAGCATCCCATCATCCGGCCCCTTGGCGGTGATGAGGCCAGTGGGTTTCATCATAATTAACTCGCTAAGATGAGAGGTTTCATGAACGGCAAGGCTAAACAAACTGTTAATCTCGCTGCTGCCATTAAGGCATTGCGTGGTCATTTGCTGGAAAAGGGTAACCGTTTTGATCGCGGCCCCCGCTACGAAGGTCAGACCAAGGCGCTGCCGGACGTGGCTCACACGGTGCGCATGTACGAAGGGATGGGTTATTCCAAGTTTATGCAACTTGGCGAACCCGCGGTTTATGCAATGCTGGGACGTGGCCACCGGGAGATTCATATCTTCCAGCTGCAAGATCCAAAAATTCGAGAGTGGCTGGAGGATGACAAGGCAACGCTGAACGATTCAGCCATGCGCGAGTATCTGTTGCAGATATCAGGTCTTAGCGAGAGTGACTTGCCAGTGGCCAGCAAACCGCAACATTTCCATATCAGTGAGGTGGATGGGGTGTTTATCCTCACCAGTGAGGATGCCGGCTGAATGAATATCGGAGAATGAAGGCCATGAACAGTAAATCCAAAAAAGGCAAAGGCGATGCCTCGCCACCTGAAGAGTTGAAAAACAAGGACTACGAACGGGAGCTGAAGAAGTTGCATGTCGAGCTGGTCAAGCTGCAGGAATGGGTCCGGCACGAAGGCATTAAGATCTGTATTGTTTTTGAAGGCCGCGATGGTGCGGGCAAAGGTGGCGCGATCAAGGCTATTACCGAACGAGTCAGCCCACGCCTCTTTCGAGTGGTGGCCTTGCCAGCCCCAACTGAGCGCGAGAAATCTCAGATGTACTTTCAGCGCTACGCGCCGTATTGGCCAGCCGCCGGTGAAGTGGTTATCTTCGATCGTAGCTGGTACAACCGTGCCGGTGTCGAACGTGTGATGGGATTTTGTACTGAAGAGCAGTCAAAGCGCTTCCTGGAAATGGCCCCCCAGGTTGAGAAGGCAATGGTCGATTCCGGTATATTGCTTATCAAGTACTGGCTGGAAGTCAGCCCCGAGGAGCAAACCCGCCGGCTTGAAGCACGTATCGAGGATGGCCGCAAGATTTGGAAGCTCTCACCGATGGATCTGCAATCCTACAATCGCTGGTACGACTATTCGCGGGCACGCGATGCAATGTTCGCGGCCACCGATACCCCTTGGGCGCCGTGGTATGTGGCGCGCTCGGATGACAAGAAACGGGCGCGGTTGAATATCATTCGCCATCTGCTGAGTCAGGTTCCCTACAAGGAGATTCCGCGTGACCCGGTAAAACTGCCGAAGCGGCAAAAGGCGGGCGGCTACCGGGAACCGGACTATCCGTTTAAGTTCATTCCTGAGGCATATTGAAAAAGTTCATTGCAACGTAAGCATTTATCCCCTCCCTCTTAGGGGGAGGACTGGATTGGTTTGGCTGCAGGTTTGCCAGATTAATGAGCTTTATGAGTCCCGCGTGGCAGACCAGGCTGTATTGTTGAAGATCATGCAGCCGTATTCAGTCCGGTAATAGGGTCATTTTTTATGTTGCCAGATTCTGCGCTGCGAACTCCCAGTTAATCAGATGGTCCATTATGGCAGCTATATAGTCAGCGCGGCGGTTCTGGTAATCCAGATAGTAGGCGTGTTCCCAAACATCGATAGTTAGCAATGGTTTTTTCCCATGAATAAAGGGGGTATCCGCATTGCCTGTTTTGGTGATAGCCAGTTTGTCACCGTCCTTGACCAGCCAGGCCCAGCCGCTGCCAAATTGGCTGGTGGCCGCTTTCGTGAACTCAGCTTTAAAAGTGTCGAAGCCGCCAAAATCCTTCTCAATCTGCTCGATTAATGCACCGGCCGGCTTTCCGCCTCCCTTGGGCCGCAGGCTATTCCAGTAAAACGTGTGATTCCAGACCTGGGCTGCATTATTGAAAATTGCTGTCTGATCAGCTTTGCCGGCAGTGGCTGTGATAATGGCTTCAAGTGGTTGATCAGCCATAGGTGTTCCAGTAACCAGCTTATTGAGATTGTTCACATAGCCTTGGTGGTGTTTACCATAGTGGAAACCGATCGTATTAGCCGAAATATGTGGATTTAAGGCGTCATCGGGCCAAGGGAGGGGCGGTAGTGTGAAAGGAGGACTGACATTGGTGGCGCGGGCTAGGCCCGATCCAGCAAAACCACTCACGGTGAGTACGGTGGCGCTAGCGAGTAGGGTGCTCAGAAATTGACGGCGGTTCAATGAACCAATAGGTGAAATGACGTTGGACATGGGTATTGCTCCGCTTGGACTATGGTTGGATGCCACTTATATTTTAATTACGCTTCCGTATGATGGTGCCATTAGAGATTATTGCACAATGGCTAGAGAAGGGCGCTGAGCTTTAGCGGTTCCGGTATTATGCAATCTTTATGCGGGCTTCCAGCGCCAAACGTCTGACTATGCCAATCTGCTACCAGGAGGGTGTATTAGGAACAGGTGCTGGCTGATGAAATGCCCGTGTTTGAGGAGGGCGCTTGATGTAGGGTTTGATCATTTCTCTATGAGTCATTTCTGGCAGCAACTCAAAAAACCGTTTTTTGTTCTCGCCCCCATGGCGGACGTGACCGATATCGTGTTTCGCGACTTTGTGTTGCGCCACAGCCGTCCGGATGTGGTGTATACCGAGTTTGTCGCCTGCAAGGCATTGCGCTCGCCCAAAAGCCGGGAATCATTCATGCGTCTTCTTGGGTACTCAGAAAGAGAGCGGCCGATAGTGGCACAGGTCTTTGGCTCGGAGCCCGCCGGCTTATTTGCATGTGCTCAGCAGATTCGAGCATGGGGTTTTGACGGCTTGGATATCAATATGGGCTGTCCTGATCGCCGGGTGGAGAAACAAGGCGCGGGCGCAAGCCTGATACGAGATCCGCAACGCGCGCAAGCGCTTATCCATGCGGCCAAAGCCGGCTTGGAAGGTTTGCCGCTGACTGTCAAAACCCGCCTCGGTTACCATACGATAGAAACTGCGTCGTGGATCGGCGCTGTGTTGGCCGCGCAACCCGATGTGCTTGTTATTCATGGCCGGACGCGCCAGGAACTGTCCGAGGTGCCGGCGCATTGGGATGAAATCGCGCGGGCGGCGAGCATGGCGCGGGATGCTGGGGTCTTGTGTGTAGGAAATGGCGATATCCAAAGCCGGGAACAAGGAGAGGAATACGCCCAGCGATTCGGCGTTGACGGTATCATGATCGGGCGTGGCGTGCTAGGTAATCCGTGGGTTTTTGCGGTGCGCACCAAACGCAGTGAGCCGGAGAAACTGGCGGCGTTGGCGCAGCTTATCACGCAATTTAACGGGTTTTGGAAAGCTACGAAGAACGATGGTTTACTCAAGAAGCATTTCAAAGTGTATGTGGATGGATTTCCTGGGTCCAAGACATTGCGCAGAGAGCTAATGGCTACCCAGAATTCCACAGAAGCGCTGGAAACGCTCTCGCGGTATTTTGATCGGAACGGCTGGATTTTCCCTGCGATGGTTTACGAACAGATTGTGCTTTCCACCGGGTGTTCGCGCCTACCGGACAGCCTAACTGAAAGGGTGTGAGGTGAGAGGATGTTGATACCGTATCATGAACGCCGGGTGATCGAGATTTCTAGCGAGTACATGTTTGATCTTGTTGCTGATGTGGAACGCTATCCTGAGTTTCTGCCATTAATACGGAAGGCCATGATCGTTCGCCGCGACTCCAGCGTTTATGAAACGCAGCAAACAATGGCGCTAGGCGTATTGCTTTACCAATTCCGCACCCGCACTGAATTGAACCGGCCACATGTTATTCGGGTGACCTCCGCAGATTGGACCTTTCGCCGCTTTAAAATCGATTGGTCATTTACGCCCACCCCCGAAGGACATTGTTGCGTCGATTTTGCCCTTGATTGCCAGATCCGTGGACTCTGGCTCAATCCGTTCAGCAATGTTTTAATTACGCAAATGGGTGTGACGATGGTCGATGCTTTTGTGGCGCGCGCGCGCCAACTGAACCCGGCTTACCCGCTCTGATCCTGTTTGATTCCAAGTATGATGGCTGAACACACCCTCTCTAGCCCTTGACGCCACACCCTGGTCTGACTATCCACATCAACTGTGATGGCTCTCGCAGTCAAATTCCGGCAGAATCTTGGATCTGAAGGAAACTGAAAGGCTGCCCCCATGAATCTGTTGCATCCGTTGCCTGACGATCTGGCCGAGGAAGTTTTCACTGAGCTGCTTCGGCAGGGGGCTGTGCGCATCGAGCGCATCGTTTCGAACGGCCACGCTTCACCGGAAGGTTTTTGGTATGACCAGAATGAGCATGAGTGGGTGCTGTTGCTTGAAGGTGAAGCCGAGATCCAATTTATTGATGGCCAACGGACTCATCTGATCCGTGGTGATGTGCTTCACTTGCCGGCGCATACCCGGCATCGGGTTAGCCTCACCTCGTGTCCTGCGATCTGGTTGGCGGTGTTTTACCCGATCAGCGTATAGCGGCGAATGCCAGGTTCCACCGCCACCCCTTCGGTATATGGCGGTACCCTGGGACGACTGAGAGCGAAGTAGAAACTTGAATACGTTGGGAAGCTGGCTATATTTTAAAAATGAAAACTAACAAGTCACTGGCTTGGGGAGGAAGGCTTGCTACGCATACTGGGTTTATGGTCGTTTTATGCGGGCCTGTGGTTGGTGCTATCTGGCTATTTTGACATCCCCTTGCTGTTGGTTTTCGGTGCACTGTCCTGCGTATTGGCCGTTTTCATCGCTTGGCGCGTAGAGAGAGCTGATCCAGAGGATCATCCGCTGCATTTGAAGGTTGGCCCGCAGATCATCCTGTACTGGCCTTGGCTGCTGTGGCAAATCGTACTTGCTAATCTGGATGTCGCCAAACGCATTCTTGACCCCCAGTTGCCGGTCAGCCCCACGCTGATCACGCTTAAGCCGACCCAACGCAGCGAAATGGGTCAGGTAATTTATGCTAACTCAATTACCTTGACCCCAGGCACGATCACCACTTCGTTAAGTGATGGCATTCTGGAAGTCCATGCATTGACTCGGGAAGCCGCTGATTCTTTATTGGAAGGCGACATGGATCGGCGAGTCGCCGCACTGGAACGGAGCAATGCCTGATGTTCGCAGTAACCGCTTTGGGAATTCTAATCTGTATGGTCCTGGCCATGTCGCGCGCCTTGCTGGGTCCGACTGTTTATGACCGGATCATGGCGGTCAATGCTTTCGGTACCAAAACTGTGCTGATTATCGCTGTACTGGGCTTCATGAGCGGGCGTCCCGATTTCATGGATATTGCCCTTGTTTATGCATTGATCAACTTTATCGGCACGATTGCTGTACTCAAGTTCATTCGCTACGGTGATATGGGCTGGCCGCGCAATGTGCCTGACGAACCGGATGATCTCTGATGACGTGGCTGGTGGATGGATTGAGCGGACTGGCGCTGTTGTGTGGTGCGTTTTTCGTTATTGTTGGTGGCGCCGGTTTGTTGCGGATGCCTGATTTTTACACGCGTATGCATGCGGCGGGTGTTACCGATACGCTTGGCGCCGGCTTGATCCTGCTAGGACTCATGCTACAGGGTGGTTGGACATTGATAACTGTTAAGCTGCTATTGATTTTGATATTTCTCTGGCTGACCAGCCCAACTGCCAGCCATGCCCTCGTCAGGGCTGCTTTGTCTGATCCCCAAAATCCGCCGCCGCTTTTGCATGAGGACATCCATTCGGTTCCTTCACCTTCTTCCTCAACCCATTTATCCGAGGGAGAGAGGATTGAACAGGCAAAATAAAGGTGAGGAGCCTTATTATGGAAACCCTGGTCGATATTTTTCTGCTGAGTCTGTTAGTGGTGACTGCCATCGCTTCTATTCGCCTGCGTGATTTGTTCGCTGTTGTCATGTTGTTCGGTATCTATAGCTTGGTGTCGGCTAGCCTGTTCGTGGTGATGGATGCCGTCGACGTTGCTTTCACGGAAGCATCGGTTGGTGCCGGGGTCGCTACCGTATTCATGCTCGGGACGCTGGCGTTGACCACTCACCGCGAAAAAGCACCCATCGCACACAATCCGCTGTTGCCCCTATTTGTGGTAGCTATTACTGGTGCAGCACTGGTTTATGGTACCTACGATATTCCCCGCTACGGCGATCCGGCTAATCCAATCCACCAGCATGTAGCGCCACGCTATATCGAGGATTCACCCCAGGAGATCGGTATTCCAAATATTGTCTCTTCGGTGCTAGCCAGCTATCGGGGTTATGACACGCTTGGCGAGACTACGGTGGTTTTCACTGCTGCTATTGGAGTGCTAATGCTGATCGGTGGCGCCCGGCGGCGGCGTTCTAACAAGGATCAGCGGTGATGAGACAGTACCCGATCCCCCGGTTGGTTACCAAGCTGCTGCTGCCATTGATCCTCCTATTCGCCCTTTATGTGCAGTTTCATGGTGACTATGGCCCGGGTGGTGGCTTTCAGGCCGGTGTGATCTTTGGCGCTGGTTTTATTCTTTATGCCTTGATTTATGGGTTGGACGAGGCGCGGCGTATTTTACCCCCGTGGTTACTGCGGATTGGCGTTTCACTGGGGGTGCTGATTTATGCGGGAGTTGGGGTCGCCGGGTTGTTGCTGGGCGGTAACTATCTGGATTATGGGGTGCTGGATTCCCATGATCCGGTACATGGCCAACACTTGGGGATTTTGCTCGTAGAACTAGGTGTGGGCATTACCGTATCGGCGGTTATGGTCACCATCTTCTATGCCTTTGCAGGCAGAGGGCGATAACCGTTAGGGGACAGGGGAAGGGTGGAAAAAGCATGTGCGCCATCATTCACCGCAGAGGGTGATCAGTAGAGGATAAACGAATAGTGCAAATCCTGGGTTTATATAACTATTGGATTTTCATCGTGTTGATGATGTGCGGGTTTTACGTGGTCATCTCGCGGGGCAATCTGGTTAAGAAATTAGTGGGCCTGAACATCTTTCAGACGTCCGTGTTTATCCTCTACATCAGCATGGGTAAGATTACCGGTGGTACCGCGCCCATCACCGTTGACCAGGATGTGGTGTACAGCAACCCGATTCCGCATGTACTGATTCTGACCGCCATCGTGGTTGGCATCGCAACTACCTCCCTGGGTTTGGCGCTGGTGGTGCGCATCAACGAGGCTTATGGCACCATTGAGGAAGATGAAATCCATGCTCAGAGTGAGGAAGAGGCCCTGTGATCGACCATCTTCCCGCTTTACAGGTTGTAATTCCTCTAATCGCTGCGCCATTGTCTGCACTATTCCGCCCAGGCCGGGCAGTTTGGCTGCTGGCAATGGCGGCTTGCGGGCTTTCCCTGCTGATCGCTGTCCTGTTACTGGATCAGGTACTGACACAGCGTGTCATTTCCTACCCGATGGGTAGCTGGCCCGCACCTTGGGGTATTGAATACCGGATCGACGCCGCTAATGCTTTCATGCTGCTGATCGTCTCAGGGATTGGTACGATCGTCATGGCCTTCGCTCGACCTATTGTCGAACAGCGCATCCGCCTGCCTGAATATAAACAGCCTTGGTTCTATACGGCCTATCTGCTTTGCCTGACGGGCCTGTTGGGGATCGTTATCACCGGCGATGCCTTCAATGTGTTCGTGTTTCTGGAAATTTCTTCATTATCCAGCTATGCACTGATCGGTCTTGGCCGTGACCGCCGGGCGCTGACCGCATCCTATCAGTACCTGATCATGGGCACGATCGGCGCTACTTTCATCCTGATCAGCATCGGGTTGCTGTATGTGATGACCGGCACCCTGAACATGATGGATTTGGCGGAGCGTATCCCGGCTGTGGCCGATACCCGGACTATTCGCGCCGCTTTTGCTTTTCTGACCATCGGTGTCAGCCTTAAACTGGCCTTGTTTCCACTTCATCTGTGGCTGCCTAACGCCTACGCTTATGCACCCTCAGCAGTGACCGCTTTTTTAGCGGCGACCGCTACGAAGGTCGCCGTCTACGTGCTATTGCGGTTTTTCTTTACCATTTTTGGCGTCGATTTCTCGTTTGGAACCATGCGCCTGGATTTGGTGTTACTGCCCTTGGCGCTGGTAGGAATTTTCAGTGCTTCTGTGGTGGCGATTTTCCAGAACAATGTCAAACGGATGCTGGCCTATTCCAGCGTCGCCCAGATTGGCTACATGATCCTGGGCATCAGTCTGGTGTCGGTGACCGGGGTGACAGCGGCGATCAGTCATTTGTTCAACCATGCCTTGATGAAGGGCGCCTTGTTTATGGCGCTGGGTTGTATTTCGTTTCGGATCGGTACGGTCCAGCTTGACCGGATCGCCGGGGTAGGCCGAGCCATGCCCTGGACGATGGGTGCCTTTGTGGTTGGTGGCCTGAGCCTGATCGGTGTGCCATTGACGGCGGGCTTTGTTAGCAAATGGTATTTGATCGTGGGAGCGCTGGAAAAGGGTTGGTGGCCGGTAGCCGTCTTGGTGCTGGTCACGTCACTGCTGGCAGTGATCTATATCTGGCGGGTGGTGGAAACCGCATATTTCAAGCCGGCGCCAGAAGGGCGAGTGGTCAACGAAGCGCCCCTGGCGTTATTGATTCCGGCTTGGACGTTGGCGCTGGCGAACCTGTATTTCGGGCTGGATACCTCTCTCAACGCCGGGGTTGCCCGGACGGCGGCAGAGATGTTGCTAAGCGTGGGGCATTAGGTGTTCAAAAACTGATTTAAACTTCTGAAAGGTATATTCCGTGCAACCACTGACCCCACAAGGGCAACACCTCATTGAGGGCTTAGCGCAACGCTATGGAGCTAGCACCGGTGCGGTATTAAATCTGCTGGATGCTGTAATGGCGGGCAACGGTTCCATGGCCCAGTTTAATCACCCTGAGCTTGGCGGATCGGGACAGTGGATGCAAGGCGGCATGACCATGGTCGGTGACATGTTTAATAACGCGCTCAAGTGCAAAGTCGATGGACTCTGTAATGAACTGTCGCAGTTATTGATGCAGTCATCGACCATTTTCGTACCCGCCAGTTATCAGTCTCAAAGCCAAGGAAATCCGCAACACGCAAACGTAAATCCAGAGGTCAGTCTGTTTGTTTCGAGCGCTCCCTCTAACCAATGGTGGCCTGCAGACTTGGGCGTGCCGAGCACAACCGGCGCACAAAATTCAGTTCGCTATGCCTATTTCCCCGCCACCCGGCGGCTGGCAATTGAAGTCAACGGCCAGGTAACTCTCTACGATACCCTGGATCATCAGATTAGCGGGGTTTCTCAACAGCAAAGTGGTGATGCGTCGGTGACGTTCACTAGCCAGTTTGGTTTGATTGCCTTGTCCAGCTTGCCGGTATTGTCGCCAGGTGGCACACATCCTACTGAATTTCCGGTAACCCCATCCGCAGAACAGTCTGCACCGGGCTCTTCTCTTGAAGGTGTAGCCGGGACCACCTCGAATGAAGACATCTTTGGAACCATCGAGCGGCTTGCCAAGTTGCACAAGAAAGGCATCCTCTCCGAACAGGAATTCGCTGCAAAAAAGGCCGAGTTGTTAAGCCGATTGTAGGATAGGCTATTCCATAAGAGGATTGCTCCGAAGGGGAGGAGGTAAAACTGAATTTCCCCATAAGGAATTGTTATGGTTTAATGAAACTCATACGAAGCGGGGGTGCTCCCAGTTGGGAGCTGAGAGAGTCCCTTTGAACCTGATCCGGGTTATGCCGGCGTAGGAAAGCTGTTCCAGTTCCATCAATGCTCCCCGCTCGTCCCTTGCCGTCTCAACCAAAGCAGGACGATACCTATGAGCGCCATCCCTCAGGATTTTCTCCGCGCTACCGCTGAATTGTCGGCGGCAGTTACCCAGCCTTTCCCCAATTCCCGCAAGATTTATCTTGCCGGCTCGCGTCCGGATTTGCGTGTGCCGATGCGCGAAATCACCCAGCAGCCGACACCAACCGGCTTTGGGATCGAGGCGAACCCGCCGATTCCGGTCTACGATTGCTCAGGTCCCTACACGGAACCTGGTGCCCCGGTCGACTTGCTTAAGGGGCTGCCCAGCGTGCGCGCCAATTGGATTGAAGAGCGTAATGATACGGAACTACTAACCGGCCCGACGTCCGACTACGGGCGCACCCGCGCAGCCGATCCTGCGTTGGCGAGCTTGCGTTTCGAACACCTGCGTGTTCCTCGTCGCGCTAAGCCGGGAAGCAACGTCACGCAGATGCACTATGCTCGCCAAGGTATCGTTACCCCGGAGATGGAATTCATTGCTTTGCGGGAAAGCGTGCGTCTACAGGAGTTACGTGAAGATCTGCGCTACACCAAGTTGTTGCGTCAGCATCGCGGTCAGAGTTTCGGCGCGGCCATTCCTGAAACCATTACTCCGGAATTCGTCCGTGATGAGGTAGCCCGTGGCCGCGCCATCATCCCGGCGAATATCAACCATCCCGAGTTAGAGCCAATGATTATTGGCCGTAATTTCCTGGTCAAGATCAACGGCAATCTTGGCAATTCAGCCCTCTCCTCTTCCATCGCCGAAGAAGTCGAGAAAATGGTCTGGGGCATCCGTTGGGGTGCCGACACCATTATGGATCTCTCCACCGGTAAGAACATCCATGAAACCCGCGAATGGATCGTTCGCAATGCGCCAGTCCCTATTGGCACCGTGCCGATCTACCAAGCGCTGGAAAAAGTCAACGGTAAGGCGGAGGAACTCACCTGGGAACTGTTCCGCGATACGTTGATTGAGCAAGCCGAGCAGGGTGTGGATTACTTCACCATCCATGCGGGTGTGTTGCTACGCTACGTACCACTGACCGCCGATCGAGTCACAGGTATTGTCTCGCGTGGAGGGTCGATTCTGGCTAAATGGTGTCTTGCTCATCACCAGGAAAACTTTCTCTACACGCACTTTGATGAGATTTGCGAGATTATGAAAGCCTACGATGTGAGTTTCTCACTCGGCGATGGCTTGCGCCCTGGTTCGCTGGCCGATGCCAATGACGCCGCCCAGTTTGGAGAGTTGGAGACCCTAGGCGAACTGACGAAAATTGCTTGGAAGCATGATGTTCAGGTGATGATCGAAGGCCCGGGCCATGTTCCCATGCAACTCATCAAGGAGAACATGGATAAGGAACTGACTGATTGTTTCGAAGCGCCATTCTATACACTGGGTCCGCTGACCACTGATATCGCCCCTGGTTATGACCACATTACCTCGGCTATCGGTGCAGCCCAGATCGGCTGGTATGGCTGCGCGATGCTTTGTTACGTCACGCCGAAAGAGCATCTGGGCCTACCCGATAAGGAAGATGTGCGCGAGGGTATCATCGCCTACAAAATTGCCGCTCACGCTGCCGATCTGGCCAAGGGACACCCCGGTGCGCAACTTCGTGACAATGCACTATCCAAGGCGCGTTTCGAGTTCCGTTGGGAAGATCAGTTTAATCTGGGCCTAGATCCTGAACGTGCCCGTGAATATCACGACGCGACCTTGCCCAAGGAATCAGCTAAGGTTGCGCACTTTTGTTCGATGTGCGGCCCGCATTTTTGCTCGATGAAGATTACTCAGGAGGTGCGTGAGTACGCCGAGCGCAAAGGCCTTGAGGATGTGGAGATAGCGATGCAGGAAGGTTTGCGGGAAAAAGCGGCCGAGTTCAATAAGAGCGGTGGACTGATCTACCATCGCGCTTAGGATATAGAAACTATAGGGTATGCATTGCATGCCCTCCGCTTGAAGACTGAGATTCGTGAAAAGAGCCACTATGTTGAATACTTAATACTATTGAAAAGTACCTTCGGGCCGCACTTACGGCAGCAATGGAATTTTGTGAAAAGCCAGATTTCAGGGGCAGCTACATCCACCCGTGTGGATGGTAGCAGGTCGAGGTACTCGAAAAAAGGAACGCGTTGCTATCATCCATGACAGGCGGGTGTGTCTCTTTAGTAAATTAATGTTGAAATTTAAGGATATTCTCCGATACCTTCGATATTACTGAGCGGCGGAACTGGTTCGCATCTGACGAATTGCATTTAGCCATTCATTGGCTAGCCGTTGCCGCTCCTTATGTGGCCGGGCCTGAGATGTGGCAGCAAAGTAGGCACGCATGGCTTCAATAGCCGCTTGGGTTTGCTGTTGGGTCGTAGCAGGATTGGGATAATACATGGTGTCTTACTTCAAGGATGGATGGAAAAGGGGTTATTGGCGCTGGTTTATGCGGAGTCCCAAGCGTTGTTTATAAAGCGTCAGGTTTCTTTGCCTGCTGGTGCTAGAAAGTCACGAATAAACCGCCGTACTTCTCTGGAAGCAGTGGTATCCATTTCTTGACAGGATTCTATAAACGCATCACGCAGATCCGCCTCACTTCGAACCACTAATTTGACTTCCTTGTCTTTTTCTTTATGAGACTTTTCTTTCTTATGTTTGCCCATAAGGGTAACACTCAGTATATACTAAGTCAATACATAGTCTGTGCGATTGGGTTTGTCAAGTATCTTTTCATAAATCGAAGATAAAATAATTTGCAGTGGTTAAAGAGGCGGACATGGGATAGTTATCCACAAAAGCTGTGGATAACTTCTGAATAAGGAAATTAAGGTGTTTCACGAGAGCTTAAAAAACCGGAGGTTGATACCAAGAAACAAAGTTGAATAAAAAATGACCACAATATGACAGAATATATTTTATTGCTATTATAGCATCATATGTTTACTGCTATAAAATCATAAAATTATGAAAATTGAATAAATAATTCAAGAAGTTACAATTTGAACAGCATCCCGCTCTGCACCAAAACTACATCCTATCTGTCTTATTCCTACGCTCCTTGCAACTGTGGCTACAAACATCTCCAGTGTTCCTTGGCAACGGCGCCCGCTTTGACAGTAAACAGCCAGTTCATCACCTAACTGATCCAGGCAGGTAATCGCCAGCCGAGGATAGATCGTTAATCCTAAAATCCGATCTGCATCCGCCAAATCATTCGCAATAGTCGACCCTAGCAGATCAAGATTAAGCCAAGCGAACCGCAGCATTCCCTGATAATCATTCGGTACATTGGTTAAATCATCAACCCCTGGATAAGGCTTGCTTAACAACTCTCCCGGTAGTGGACCTGCCCCATGCCGGGTCAAATAAGCCCTAGTCACATAGGTCACTTCTAGTTGCTCCAGCCCTAATTCATTCGCCAAGGTCAACACATTGTGCAGACCAGTATGAGAGCGAGTGACATATGGGAAAAAACCGCGATGCTGATCCAGCAGCAGACCTTGCGCACCTTCAAATAAGATGTGCTGACCCTGAGTTGCTGACGATAGGTCCGTCACGGTCACTGCTTCCAGAAAGCGTTGTGCATCGTTGACATAGTGCTCCAGAATTGCATCGGATTGAAACAGGTCAGCATTCTTTGCAAAGGTGTCACCAATTCCCAGCCGGGCGAGCCGGGCAGGCGCATAGTCACGGCGAATCATATTCAGCCGGTCCGTCAGCGCGTGTTGATCAGTCAAGCCGGCGACCTCCAGTGCATAATCCGGGTTCAAGTGACGTTCCAAGGTTTCGCCAAAGCCAATTCCACAACTACCATGCCGGTCATGTCCCCGCTGCTTCTCAATTATTTGATTGATCATCATGTCGTAAGGAGTCGTGACCGGACTGGCCGGATCAATCCCGGTCACCGGTTTTATCCCCAGCGCCGCTAGCTTCTCCCGCTCCTTGAGGAACAAGATCGGGTTGCACACAAAGAATCGCGACAGAAATGTCTTGGCACCCGCAAAAGCGCCACTGCCAATGTGGCTGAAGACATGACGCCGGCCATCTGGAGTTACCACCGTATGACCGGCTTGCGCCCCACCATTGAATCGAATCACAATGCCATCATCACTGTTTTTTGCCGCATAGTAATCAACCCACCGCCCTTTACCTTCATCGCCAAACTGGGCACCGATCACCACTTGTGCGGTTGTCTGTGAATACATCCAGATTTCTCCTGGCAAAAGCGAACATAGACTGCGTTGCCATCTTTACCGGCAACCCAGCCACGCTCTAGAATCTCATCATCCCTGTGCCAGACCGGCCTCTCGACCCCAGCGAACCGACAGCGTGTTGCACCACCATGGCGGTCTTCTTCGACCAACTGCTCACCACTCGATCCCGATCATGGCCTTCATTCACCTCGATAGCCGATACGATGACCTCAGCCAGTTTGGTATGATCGGATAGGCCAATCACTCGTTGCCCAAGCAAATGAGTCCAGGTATTCCGCACACCGCGCGGATCATGACGGGCGTGGGAACCTTCTTCGACGATGATATGAAAGACATGGTACATGCGGCTCACCATCGTGAGTAATTCGTGAGAATCGAAATCATGCTGTACCCGATCACCGATAAAGCGGGCAATGGCCTTGGCGGGTAAATTACACGGCGGTTCTTCGTCACCTACTGTGAACAAATATCCCTTTTTACCCCGCTTCTTAAAACAGTCGATCGAAGTATGCATCGCAGCAAAGTACCAGGGCAGGTTGTAGGATTCACAAGCGTTACCGCCGCCACCCTTTTCCAGCCACAACCGCTCCAGCTGCCGGGCGATACGGATATCAGCCTCGAATTGGGTGGCTTGCAGCGGTGCTTGGTCATAGAGCACATCACCGATACCCAGACACATCATATGTGGATCGGTGACTGGCTTACGGGCGAGGATCTCCTCGACCATCGTCCCCAGACCCTTGCGGGCCAGAGCATCAGCGATCATCCCCATTGAGCCAGTTACATCCAGACCGACAATAATGGCGGTCGATTCTGGGTTTAGAGCCGAGTCACGCGATTCGCGGGTTACAACCCCAAATGGATTGAGATCGTTATCCAGCGAGCGAGAAGCGAACACAGCATCGGTCGTTTTGCGGGATGTGGAAGCCGCGTAGGCACTCCAGTCAGAAGGATTCCAGCGAGCAGTACCCATGGCGTTTCTCCTATAACTTTAGTAAAGGTCTTGGGGAGTCAAATTCAGCTCGACAAACCGGCGTTCGCCGAAGCTGTCAGGTAAAACCTGTCGTTGCCAGGTTTGATACTCGTCAAAGGCGAAACCAGCCGCCGGCCGGACCAACCAGTCGAGCAGTGGGAGGGGAGCCGCATTTTCACGTGTGAGGCTCATACCCGTGATGTCGCCCAGCAGTTCTCGACCCAATGCCCGGATCAGCTCCAGGTCGGTGCGGTTATCGCCCAGCCGGCGGGTCATCACCTCAAACGGTGCGTATTCAATGGTGGTCATTGGCGCCGCTCGCATGGGTTCCCCTTGGCGGACCGCGTACCACCATCCACCGAGTAGCGCGCCGCTGTGCTGTTGGGGTGAGATGAAAAAGGTATTAGCGAGAATCGCGTTATGCGCGAGCCGGGCATAGTCGAGATAGCAGGCCAGATTCAGCAGAGAACTGATGATCCAAGCGACGTGACGAGCATCCAGTTGGCCAGCAAAGGAGTCCAATACGTCGCGGAGCAGCAGTAAATCCGGGGTTTTCCGCAGCACCAGTACCTGGTATTTTCTGGTCTCAAAATGGCGAATTACTTCCGGCAGGTAGCGGCCGGTTTCCATGGCCATGCGGGGATCAGCGCAGGGCAGGCAAGCGATGATATCCAGCGCATTTTGGAACAGGTCGCTATGTTCCTTCCCGATCACGTAGGCCACGATCTGGTCGCCGATGAACATTTGGCCTAATTCAAACTCGTGTTCCCGGCGATAGTGGATGCGGAACCCGGTGCCATCACAGGCATGCAATGTCAACAATCCCGGAATTTTCCATACGCCATTGCGCAGCTTACGCACCGCAACCTCGTACAACCGGCTGAGGTGCTGAAACACCTCGGTTGATCTGGCCTGAGCGCAACGGTCGGGATGCCAAACAGCAGCCAGCGTACGAAATTCCTGCTGGGCCAGTTCTTCGTTAGCGGTGAACAGCCGTTCTGGTTCAGCGAGCGGAATGGCCAACAAGACTTCAGCGGATTGATCAGTCATCGTGCTTGTGTTCATGGGTCTCACCTCCATAGGGAAAGAAAGCTAGCATATATAATTGTATTTTGCAAATAACATTTAACTGATCTAATTTATACCGTTCATTGGAGTAAGCCGAGACTGTTTAATATCAAATAATTATTTTACTTATCAATAAGTTGTGTTAAAACACGTTGGTGTTTTTATGCGTTGCTTTAAAGGAGCGGGAATAGGATTTACATGGCTACCCAAAAAAGATGGATTATGTTGTATTAGTTTTCGGTGGATGCAGACGGCTACATTAGGAGTTGCCCTGGTATATAGTCAAGGATAGAGAACGGTTCAGAAGCAGGTAGAATCTGCTTGTTAACCCTAGTTATCTAGCCTGATCTTGAGCGTATCCAGGCGTTCGATTCTCGACGGGGTCACTCAAGCCAAACGGAAGGATTTTGAATCCCCGCATCGGCGGGGGACTTGAGGTGCTTTTTATGTGAAACCTGCATTGGTAGGCACAGTGATGCCTATTTACGGCAGGCACGATCATCTCTTTTGCCAAAGGTTCGTCGAATCATGCAGGAAACAGGCTTGCTCAATTGCTTCACTGATGAAATCCGCGGGGTTAGACTCGTGCATGGGCAATCCCATTAAGCCTCTGCGAAACCTTCTTGGTTGAAGAACAATTCAATCAATTGGTTAAATCAAGGACGCCTATTTTTTGTGAATAATTCGGGATCAATCGATTGTTTTGATATTGACCCGCATCAGGAGCATAGACCATGATCACACGGCGGCGTGTATCGTTGGCAGGATCGCTGCTATTCACCACAGCGCTGGCTGCCGGAGCCTCTGACGTCCACTGGGAATATTCGGGGTCGAAAGGCCCGGATTATTGGGGAGACCTGACGCCAAAGTTCAGCGTTTGCTCCAGCGGCAAAAACCAGTCGCCCATCGATGTGACCGATACGATGAAGGCTGAATTGCCCGCGCTAGACTTTCTTTATAACAGCAATGCTGCTGAGATTCTAAACAATGGGCACACGGTCCAAATCAACTTTCGTCCGGGCAGCATGATCGAAGTTGGAGGACGCCGGTTCGAACTCCAACAATTTCATGTACATGCTCCCAGTGAGAATCGAATTGGCGGTCAAGCCTTTCCTTTGGAAGGCCATTTGGTCCATGCAGACCGGAACGGGAATTTAGCTGTGGTAGCCGTTATGTATGAGGTGTGGCAAGTCAACAAGGCATTGAACCTGCTCTGGGACCCGCTCCCGGAAAAGGCCGGGGACCGGCGGGCTATCACCCGGCCTGTCACCGCGGCTGATTTGTTACCGGTCAATTGGGCTTACTATCGATTCAATGGTTCCTTGACGACGCCGCCCTGTACCGAAGGCGTTTGGTGGCTGGTGCTTAAGACGCCAGCGAAGATCTCTCGGGAGCAGGTCGAGATGTTCAGCCATGTCATGCGCCATCCCAATAACCGGCCCATTCAACCTTTGAACGCCCGTCCTGTGTTGCGCTAGCAGAGAGTGGTGCAGGCAGTCTGGAATCCATATCAAGCCTCTTTCCTTGCAGGCGGGCGCGGTCCACTATTGTTGAAGGTCTGCGGACGCCTTTTCTATCGCGGTAAACGTGCGGAGCTGACTCACAGCACACTGATCCTTACAAATGTACCTTAGATCAGCTACTTTTCTCTTAGGCCTACATGTTTTACAGGAGTTATCACTAATGACGGATAAAGTCACCCCGGGTACCAAAATTCCTTGCCGGGTATGCAGAACGCTGGATGCCGGGGATTTCTCTATCCTGCATCAACTCACCTGGTTCAATATGGCTGTTCATAGCAATGCTGAGTACGCCAAGGGAACTTGGTTTAAGGAACGCTCTCTGGCAGGCCCGGTTATCTTTGCCGTCGCTGACGGTCTGGTTCACCATGCAGACACGATTGCCGAATTGCTGGCCCAGGATGGCTATGAAATTTATGCGTATCTGGGCGTCGACCAGATGAAGATCACCTCTCCCGTATTGTTTGGAGACACTCTCCGGGCAGAGGCTGAAGTGGTTGATCTTCGTGCCACCAAAAACCCGGAGAGGTTCCTCTTTATTTACAAGAATAAAACCTATAACCAGCGTGATCAGCCGGTGATCGAATATCAGACTACTCTGCTGGTCACCAAAAGGCCCAATGGAAGTCAAACGGAACGGCAAATTTGACGACTGAACCACCCTGGGTTTTGAGGAGGCGCCAACTTTTGAGGGAATGGAATCGTGAAAAAGACCGGGCAGTTTTCCCCCGGCGGATCTTCCTCCACGGCTTCGTGAGCCATTGGGATTATTAGTGGTGTTACGTGGCGGCACGCAAGACAAGTATTTGAATTTATTAGACTGATAGAGAAGATCTGCCCGAGGTGATTGAGCGTGCAGTCCGCCTCGCTTTTGAGATGAAGGAGCAGTACCCGTCGCAGCGGGCGGCGATCGTTTCAAGGGCGATTCAAAACGCAAGAGAACCAAAAGATATGACAGTTGATTGTCCTGATGTTGGAACTGGAATCATCCAGTACAATCCAACAAACGGACTCACAAAGGTTGGTATTAACACAGTGAATTGGCGCAATCTTACCCAGCAACCTAGTAGTATCATGACGATTCTGCTGTTGATTCTGTTGCTGACATTCCGTGTCCACGCTTGTTCGATGCCGTCCGGCACGGATTCCGTGCTGCCAAGTACCCACGGCTGTTGCCAAACTACAGCAGCGACCCCGGATATCCCCGCGACTCCTACACACGAGTCCTGCCACGATGGCGCTTGCCTGCAAGTACTTGGTGAGTACAGTAGAGTTGACTTATATGGCTCTTTCGCCAATGGGTTAGACGGGTTGGTACCGGTAACCGTGACGGGGCTGCTGCCGCCGGACTGGTCGGGCCAAAGCTATTCTTCTCACCGTTTCATTGCTGCTATCGAGCCGATGCCGTTGCAGCGTTCCCGGATTCTGCGTCTCTAGCGCTTTCTGTTGTCACCCGTTTTGCTAAGAATGCGGCCCAATGGCCGCCCGGTGTGATTTTTCAGGGAGTCTGCTTGCATGAAAATCCTTCTGGCAACAGTGATCGCCATTCTGTTATTTAGCGCTGGCATAGTATTGGCGCCTTATACGCAACCTTGGCTGGCACATTTCAATATCGAAGTCTCTGCTTCCTCCACCCCAACGCTCCCTCAAGAGAGGCAAGGGGGTGATGCCGCCGAACGTAAGCCGATCAAATATCGGCATCCAATGAATCCAACTATTTTCTCCGATACACCCGCCAAGGATGACATGGGCATGGATTACATTCCGGTCTATGCCGGCGGTGATGAGAGCGGCAAGGCCGGTCCCGGTTTCACCATCGCCCCGGAGGTGGTCAATAACCTGGGCGTGCGCACTGCCCAAGTGGAGCGTGGCGATCTGGCGCGGCGCATCGAGACCGTCGGTTATGTCGACTACGACGAACGCGCCCTAAGTCATGTCCATTTGCGCGCCAGCGGTTGGGTGGAAAATTTGCGAGTGCGTACCCTGGGTGCGCGGGTGCGCAAGGGTGATCTGTTGATGGAGGTCTACGCGCCTGACTTGACCAACGCGCAGGAGGAGTATCTGCAATCATTGCGCGGGGGCATCTCGCTGCTGAAAGTGTCCGCCCGTGACCGGTTACTGGCGCTGGGTGTGGCGGAGAACCAAATTCAGCAATTGGAAAAGGAAGGGCACGTTCGTCAATTGACGGCTGTGTATGCCAGACAGGATGGCATCGTTTCAGCGCTGAATATTCGCGAAGGCATGTATGTCATGCCGCAAACTGAGCTGATGACATTGGCGGACCCTTCCACCGTGTGGATCAAAGCCGAAGTGTTCGAGCAACAGGCGGGCTGGCTAGCGGTTGGCCAAAAAGCCGAGGTGCGATTGCCGCACGCGCCCGGCGAAATCTGGCAAGGCGCAGTGGAGTACATCTATCCCGATGTCGAGCCTAAGACTCGCACGATTCGCGCCCGGCTGCGTTTTCCTAATCCCGGTGAGCGGCTCAAGTTCAACATGTTCACCGATGTTGTGATCCATGCTGAACCCCGCCGCGACGTCCTGCACATTCCCCGCGAGGCGCTGATTCCTACCGGAGTCGAACAACGGGTCATCGTGACGCTTGGCGAAGGCCGGTTCGAGGCGCGCACGGTGCAAACCGGGATCGAATCTGGCGAGCGGATGGAAATCCTTTCAGGGTTGGAGAAAGGGGAGCAGGCCGTCACCTCTGCCCAGTTCCTGCTGGATTCCGAAAGCAGCATTCGTGCTAGCATCCAGCGATTAACCGCCCTGCCGAAGCCGGAGATCTGGGCTGAAGGGATGATCAATACGGTCGAGGCCGAGTCACATATCCTGAATGTGACCCATGCGCCGATCCCGGAATTGAACTGGCCTGCCATGACCATGGATTTTTCCACTGCTCGGGGCGTCAAGTTGGACCAGTTACAGCCGGGCCGCAAGCTGCGCTTCCGGATCAGTGAGGGTGAGGATGGGGGCTATGTGATCGATGCGGTCGATGCCGCGAGGATACAGCCATGATCGCCGCTATCATTCATTGGTCCATCCAGAATCGGCTGCTTGTCACCCTGATGACCTTGCTGCTGGCTGGCTGGGGTGCGTGGTCGGCTCGTCATATTCCGCTGGACGCGTTGCCGGATCTGTCTGATGTGCAGGTCATCGTCAAGACCAGCTATCCTGGCCAGGCGCCGCAGGTCGTGGAGAGCCAGGTCACGTATCCGCTGGCGACGGCACTGCTGGCCGTGCCAGGCGCAGTGACGGTGCGTGGCTATTCCGGCTTTGGCGATTCCTTCGTCTACGTCATCTTCGCCGATGGCACGGATTTGTACTGGGCACGCTCGCGAGTGCTGGAATATCTCAGCCAGATCGCGCCCCGCCTACCGCCGCAGGCGCGGCCAGCGCTCGGGCCGGATGCTACCGGCGTTGGCTGGGTCTATGAGTACGCGCTGGTGGATCGCAGCGGTCGTCATGACTTGGCGCAATTGCGCTCCTTGCAGGACTGGTTCCTGAAATACGAATTGCAGTCAGTGGATGGCGTGGCCGAGGTTGCCACAGTCGGCGGCATGGTCAAGCAATATCAGGTGGTGCTCGATCCCAATCGCTTACGTGCCTACAACCTGCCGCTTTCACGCGTGCGTATGGCCATCCAGAATGCCAATCAGGAAGTCGGCGGCTCGGTGATCGAACTGGCCGAGGCCGAGTACATGGTACGCTCGCGCGGCTATCTGCAACGCATCGAGGATTTGCGGCGGGTGCCACTCGGTGTCAGCGACGCAGGCACGCCCATCTTGCTGGATGATGTGGCTGATATTCGATTGGGACCGGAGCTGCGGCGCGGCGCGGCGGAACTGGACGGCCAAGGCGAAGTGGTGGGTGGCATCATCGTGATGCGCGCTGGCGAGAACGCTCTGACCACCATCGAAGCGGTCAAGGCCAAGCTGGACCAGTTGCGGCGCGGCTTGCCGGAAGGGGTGGAGATCGTCCCGGTTTACGACCGTTCCGATTTAATTTTGCGGGCGGTGAAGAACCTCGGCGAAAAGTTGATTGAGGAATTCGCCGTGGTAGTCATTGTCTGTGCGCTGTTCCTATTTCACCTGCGTTCCTCGCTGGTGATCCTGATCAGCCTCCCGGTTGGGATTCTAGCTGCCTTCGCTATCATGCGCTGGCAGGGTATTAACGCCAATATTCTCTCGCTGGGTGGCATCGCCATCGCTATTGGCACCATGGTTGATGCCGCTATCGTCATGGTCGAGAACCTGCACAAGCATTTGGAACAGACCCAACCCCGGGATGAGGCCGAACGCTGGCGCATCATTCGCCAGGCCTCTTGCGAGGTCGGACCACCGCTGTTCTTTTCGCTGTTGGTGATTACCGTCAGTTTCCTGCCGGTGTTTGCCCTGGAAGCACAGGAAGGGCGGCTGTTCACGCCACTGGCCTATACCAAGACCTATGCCATGGCGGTTTCCGCAGGGTTGGCCATCACTCTGGTTCCGGTGCTGATGGGCTGGCTGGTGCGCGGCCGGATTCATCCGGAGAGCTATAATCCGCTCAACCGCTTGCTCATGGCCGGTTACCGGCCGTTCGTCAACCTGGTACTGCGCCATCCCTGGCCAGTGGTATTGCTGGCGGGTCTGCTGACCTTAACGGCATGGTGGCCGCTGCAACGGCTGGGCGTTGAATTCATGCCTGATTTGGACGAAGGCGATTTGCTGTACATGCCAACCACCTTTCCCGCCGTGTCCATCGGCAAGGCCGTAGAAATCATGCAGCAAACCGATAAGCTGATCCGCGCCGTGCCGGAGGTGCGGCGCGTGTTCGGCAAGGTGGGCCGGGCGGAAACCGCGACCGATCCCGCGCCGTTGAGCATGATCGAAACCGCGATTCAATTGAAACCACGTTCCGAATGGCGGCCGGGGCTGACGACCGCGGATTTGATCGCCGAACTGGATCGCGTCGTCCGGTTTCCAGGGTTGAGCAATGCTTGGGTGATGCCGATCAAGAACCGGATCAACATGCTGGCCACCGGCATCAAGACGCCGCTGGGGGTTAAGGTGGCCGGCAGCGACCCGGCTGTGATCCAGCAGGTCGGGGAAAAACTGGAACAGGTGATCCGCACCATCCCCGGTGCCGCCTCCGTCTTTTCCGAGCGGGTGGCCGGTGGCCGCTATGTGGACATAGCGATCGACCGGCTGGCTGCCGCCCGGCTGGGATTGAACATTAACGACGTGCAAGAGGTCATCAATACCGCCGTTGGCGGGATGAATGTCACCGAGACGGTGGAAGGGCTGGAACGTTACCCGGTCAACCTACGCTATCCACAGGCAGCGCGCGATTCACTGGAACGGCTGCGTAACTTGCCTATCGTCACCCCGGCCGGCGCGGTCGTGCCGCTGAGTCAGGTCGCCGAGGTGAAAATCATCGACGGACCGGCGATGCTGCAAAGCGAGAATGCCCGGCTGACCGGCATCACCTTCGTGGATATCCAGGACCGCGACATTGGTTCTTTCATCGCCGAGGCGCGCAAGGCGGTGGCGGAACAGGTGGCGCTGCCGGCCGGCTATTCGTTACGCTGGTCGGGCCAGTACGAGTACTTGAACCGGGCGCTGGCCAAGCTGCAATTGGTAGCGCCGGTGACCCTGGTCATCATCTTTCTGCTGCTCTATCTCAGCTTCGGCCGGTTGGGTGAGGCAGTGCTGATCATGGGAACTTTGCCGTTCGCTCTGCTGGGCGGAATCTGGCTGCTGTACTGGCTGGACTACAATCTGTCGGTGGCGGTCGGCGTCGGTTTTATCGCCTTGGCTGGGGTAGCAGCGGAAACCGGGGTCGTGATGCTGGTCTACCTGGATCAGGCGCTCACGCGGCGGCACGAAGCGGCCCAGGCGGAAGGACGGTCCGTGACCTTGGCTGAACTGCATGAGGCGGTCGTTGAGGGTGCTCTATTGCGGTTACGACCCAAGATGATGACGGTTGCCACTATCATTGCCGGGCTGCTGCCGATCATGCATGGGGCTGGCACGGGGTCTGAGGTGATGCAACGGATCGCCGCACCGATGGTGGGCGGCATCGTCAGCGCTACGCTATTGACTCTTGTAGTGATTCCGGCGGTGTTTCTGCTTTGGAAGCGCTGGGAAATTAGCAAAGCTCCAAGAGCTTCCAATCTCACCGTGGTTTCCGCGATTTCTGTGGACAAGATTTAAATCGTACAAAAATAATACCGCGATCAAAAGCGATTATAGATCCATTGTAGGGCAGGTTACGGTTCACGCTTAACCTGCTGTAGGCATAATCCTCATTATGGCGGGTTACGCTTCGCTAACCCGTCCTATCTTTTAATAAGGTCCTTCATACGGAAAAGCGAGGTTTTTCGAGGTGCCCATAATTTAAGGAAAAGCGTATCGCTCTTATATCATCATCAAATTACAATTTGCACAAAAACCAGATTAGCTTATCTGATACTAAATTGCGTTCAATGGTATATTGATAACCCATTCGAACCCCGCGAG
>ERZ761602.651-NODE-651-length-71862-cov-10.793948_pt1 | contig 71862 bp, 55 predicted proteins | sample MGYA00512165_ERZ761602 | MGnify/ENA primary metagenome ERZ761602 (study PRJEB28899, sample SAMN02445085) | bioreactor sludge metagenome | biome: EBPR sludge; isolation source: Thorneside wastewater treatment plant | place: Australia: Brisbane, Thorneside...
GACTGGGAAGCGTTCTACCGCGACTACCGGAAGCCGGGGTACGTGCCGGGCTTCGAGATCACGACGAAGCTGGGCGGGGGGATGTCGGGGCAGGTGTTCCGCGCGCGGCGGATGTCGATCGGCAAGGACTATGCGATCAAGTTCCTGCAGGTCGACGACGCCGAGGTGCGGAAGGCGGTGGTGAGCGAGCTGGAACAGGTGCAGTGGTTCGCACAGATCGACCACCCGAACCTGGTGTCGATCGAGGACCGCGGCGAGGTCGATGGCATCCCGTATCTGGTGATGGCGTTCGCGGGCACGGAGACGCTGCGCGACAAGCTGACGGGTTCGCCACCGGACGGCGAGACGAAGGACGACCTGGTGCGCGCGTTCCTGCAGTGCTGCCGGGGGCTCGCGGCGCTGCACGAGCGGTCGCTGGTGCACTTCGACATCAAGCCGGCGAACGTGTTCTTGAAGGGCGGGGTCGCGCGACTCGGCGACTACGGACTCAGCAAGCTGGTGACGCATTCGCGCGGCAGCCTGTCGATGGGTCGGGGCACGCCGTACTACATGGCGCCGGAGATGCTGCAGCGGCGCGGTGACCACCGCAGCGACGTCTACTCGGCGGGGGTGATGCTGTACGAGATCCTGACCGGCTCGGTGCCGTTCCGGGGCGACAGCGAGTGGGAGGTGCTGCGCAAGCACGAGAACGAACCGCCGGCGATGCCGGCGCACCTGAGCCCGCGCGAGGTCGCGATCCTGCAGCGCTGCCTGCAGAAGGACCCGGCGGCGCGGTTCCAGAGCGTGCACGACCTGATCGCCGCGTTCGGCGCGCCCGCAGGTGTGGGGGCGGCGGCGTGGAGCGACGTTCGCGCAGGTGGCGGTGCGTCGACGCGGGCCGTGCCGAAGCCGAGCGCGCCCGCCGCCGGGGCGTCGCCGCCGCCGATTCCGGGCAGCACCGAAGAAGCGGTGGCCGGGCTCGGCCGGGCGTCGCGCGAAGCGATGAAGCACGCCGGCACGATCGCGCAGCGCGCGGCCCACGAGGCCGGCAAGCTGGCGCAGCAGGCGGTCACCGGGGCGCAGCGCCTCGTGCGCGACGCGGTCGAGAAGAGCCGCACCTACCGCGTGCGCCGCTACCGTGCCCTGAAGCAACTGAAGCGCCAGCGGCACGAGGACACCCACGACGAGGCGCTCGAACTGGCCGAAGCGATTGGCCAAGGGCCGCCGAAGCCCCGTCGCAGTCGCCGCGGCTGGCTTGTGCTGCCGCTGTTTGCCGCCGGCTGTTTCGTCGCGTTCGGGGTGCTGTGGTTCGCGGGTGCTCCGCACCAGGTGCCGAGTCCGGTGGCGGTGGCGTACTCGGCGTCCGGCGAACGCACCCCGACGTTCCGTTCGATCCTCGTGCCGTTCCTGTTCGACGGCGCAGTCTCGCACTCCGAACCGCGCTGGGTCGCCACCGCGCAGCAGGACCTGTCCGAGGCGCGCGCCGAACTGTTGGCGCACATCGACCGCCTTCGCGCGAGGGCACCCTTGGACCAGCACGCCCGCGCCCAGGCCATCTCGTTGCCGGAGTTCAAGCCAGCACCGGGCCAGGCATCGGTGCGCGCCGAGCTGGACGACCGCGTCGGTCGGTTCCTCGCGACGCGCGACTACGACGTATACGTCGCCAGCGGCCTGATCGCCGCGGCGCCCGATTCGCTGGTGGTGCTGGCCGAACGGCTCGCCCGCATCGACTGGCAGCGGCGCGGCGCCTTGGCGACCGCGGTGCGGCTGCAGCGCGTGCTCGAGGAAGCGACCGGCTGCAAGGACCTGCCTGTGTACGGCGACGAGAACACGCCCGCTGAAGAACTGGCCGAGGCCAACCGTTCGCTCGGCGTGTTGTGGCTGTGGTTCGTCAACGAGTTCGCGCACACGAAGCACACGTGGACGACCTACTGCCAACTGATGCGCGATCGCTGACGCCGCTCGCCGTCAGCCGCCGGCCTTCCAGCTGCCGTTGGCGCGGTCGCAGTCGAGACTGACGACGTCGGGGTCGAGCTGCACCGCGACGGCACTGCCCTGGAAGGTGACCTCGGCGTCCACGCCCTGCCACCAGGTTGTCGTGGGCACCGTCTGCCGAACCTTCGAGCCGTCGGCGAACGTCGCCTCGACGACGCACGGATGCACGGCGCGGCCGCGGTCGCGGAGCACGACGCGCGTCGCCCCGTCCTTCACTTCGACGGCGGCGATGGCGTGATCCAGCGACCACGCCTCGAACAACCAGGTCCGGAAGTACGGCTCGAGGTCCTGGCCGGCGACGTCGCTGAAGGTGCGGAAGAAGTCGTACGGATACGGGTGCTTCCAGGCCCAGTCGGCGGCGTAGCGGCGGAAGGCGGCGAAGAACGTCTCGTCGCCGAGGAGGCCGCGCAGCTGGTGCAGGATCGCTGCGGGCTTGCTGTAGCTCGCGAAGCCGAAGTTGTCGCTGCCGTAGGCGTCGGCGTGGCGCATGCAGACGACGTCGCCGCCGCGTGCGACCATGTTGCCGTAGCCGAGCACGTCGCGGCGCGGCCCGTTCGATCGCTGCTGGAAGTCGTCGCGGCACAACGTCGTCCAGAACGACGTGAAGCCCTCGTCCTGCCACGCGTAGCGCTTCTCGTTGCTGCCGACGAGCATCGGGAACCACATGTGGATCACCTCGTGCGCGATCGTGCCGGCCGGCTGGCGGCCGCCGACGATCGTCATCATCGGGTACTCCATGCCGCCGCCGATGATGCCCTCACAGGCGGTCATGTGCGGCCACGGGTACGGGTGCACGCGCGCCGACATGAACTCGATCGTGTGGCGCGTGTACTCGGCGCCGCGGACCCAGTCGCCGGAGTTCGGCTCGTAGACCGCGTGGATCATGCAGGTGCCGTCCTTGCCCGGGCCGTCCTTGTCCTTCACGACCGCGTGCGTCGCGTCCCACAGGTAGGTACGGGCGATGCTGACCGCCGCGTCGCGCACGTTCTCGGCGCGGAAGCGCCACGTCAGCTTGCCGCTGGCCGACTCGGCGGTGACCTTGCCGGCGTCGTGGTCGTCGGCGTCGATCACGTGCACGATCTCGCGTCGCGTCGCCGCCAGCGCGAGCGCGTCGCTCGCGCGCTGCGTCAGCACTTCGTCGGGGTTCTGCAGCGTGCCGGTCGCCTGCACGAGGTAGCCGACGGGGGCCGTGATCGCGAGGTCGTAGTCGGCGTAGCCCATGTAGAACTCGCCGTTGCCGCGGTGCGGATCGGCGACCCAGCCTTCGACGTCGTCGAACACGGCGAACTGCGGGTACCAGTAGCCGAGGTAGAACACGCGATCCTGTTCGTGGCCCATGCGCGGCGCCGTGCCGGCGACGGGCACGTCGAACGCGTAGTCGATCTCGACCGTGATCTCGGCGCTCGGCGCCAACGGCTGCGGCAAGCGCAGCATCAGCTGCGTGTCGCGAGCGGTCGCGCGCACGGGTTTCCCGGCGAGGCGGACCGCAGCGATCTCGAGCCCCTTCGTCGGCGTCACCGTTCGCGTGCGCGGCGCCCCGCCCTTCATCAGGTCCTGGTAGCAGTGCACGACGAGCGAGTCGATCTGGTGCGGCGAGCGGTTGACGTAGGTCATCGCTGCCTTGCCGGTGAGCCGCGCGCTCGCCGGATCGAGCTCGGCTTCGAGTCGATACCGCGCGAAGTTCGTCCAGTGCTTGTCGCCCGGCCGCCCGTTCGCCGTGCGCGTACCGGCGGCGATCGCGGCCGTGAACTCCGCTGGCAGGTCGATCGGATACGGCACGACGCGTGCTGCCGGCTTCGGTGCGTCCTGGGCGGGAATGGCTGCAAGCAGCAGAACGGCGAACGACAACAACGTGGGCGTTGGGCGCATGGTCGTGGGAGGGGGCCGCGTCACGCGGCGGCGCGAGCGTAGGCGCTGGCACGACTGGCACGAGAGCCTTCGTCGCCGGGTGTCACGTTGCGGCAATTCGCCTGCGTCGCCGCCGACCGGCTACGCGGTGGGCCTGTCGCCTGCTAACGTCGCGCCCCGGACCAGAGGACCAGGGATGCCACGCTCCGCCATGCCGTTCGTCGCTGCCGCGACGCTCCTGTTCGCTGTCGCCCCTGCGCAGAACTGGCGCACCGAGGCGCTGCCGTCGGTCGGCATCGAGTTCACGGTGCCGAGCCGGCTCGAACGCCTGCCGATGCAGCTCGGCGACAACGCGATCTACCAGCGGGCGCGCTTGCGGCCCAAGGACGACGCCGACTTCGTGCGCAGCCAGTACTACTGGTACTGCGACGTCTACGAGTTCAGCAAGGCCGAGCCGAAGCCGGAAGAGGCCGAAGCCGGCCTGCCGGACGGCGTGCCCGAGGAGATGAAGGCCGAACTCAGGAAGCTGCTCGCGCGACTCGGCGGCAAGCGGCTCAAGACGTTCAAGGACTGGCTCGACGAGAAGCAGAAGGACACGGTCGAGGTCGTCGTCGCCGGCAAGGCGAAGAAGGGCAAGGCGGGCAAGCTCGACCACGTGCACTGGGTCTGGAAGGAGCGCACTGGCTTCGGTCCGGTCGGCGTCGTCTACAACGAAGCGGCGGTCTACACGTTCGGCGAACGCGAGGTGGCGCTGGTCATCGAGATGCCGCTCGAGACCGAGAAGCCCGGCGTGCCGAAGTCGAAGTGGAAGAACCTGATCGACGAGATGATCCCGAGCGGCAAGGCGACGAAGGCCGATGCCGGCGCCGACGATGCCGACCGCAAGCGCGATCAGTACGCGGACACGGCGTCGAAGAAGGAAGCCCTCGCCACGGCGAAGAAGAACATCGAGGGGCTGAAGGGCTGGGACTACTTCACGCAGCCCAACTACATCGTGCTCTATTCGTGGGACTTCGAGAAACCCGACGAGCGCACGAAGGCGAAGAGCGACGCGGTCTACTACGCCTCGCGTCTCGAGAAGATGCGCGAGCTCTACGTCGGCAGCTACCCGCTCGACGCGACCGGCGACGAAGCGATCAAGCCCGACCCCAGCTCGATCCCCGGCGCGTCCGGGCCGATCACGGGGGGCGCCCCGCCGAAGCCGGCGGAGGCGCCGGCGGAACCCGAGCCCGCCGATGGACCGCGGACGGGGGCCGAGAAGGCGCCGCGCAAGCCGTACTCGGTGTTCCGGCTGTGCGCGACGTACGACCAGTTCCAGAAGTACGGCGAGAGCCCGCCCGGCGTCGTCGGCTGGTACTCACCGAGCAGCAAGGAGCTCGTCGTGTTCCTCGGCGGCGACAAGATGATGGGCCAGGGCGCCACCGAGACGGTCACCTACCACGAAGGCTGGCACCAGTACGCCGACTTCTACTTCCACCCGTCGTGGGCGAAGAAGCACGCGACGCTGCAGCGCTGGTTCGACGAAGGGCACGGCGACTACTTCGGCTCGTTCCGCTGGGGCACCAACGGCTGGAAGTACGTCGGCAGCAAGATGCGCTACGAGGAGTGCAAGGAGATGATCCGGAAGGGCGACTACGTGCCGTTCCGCGATCTCGTGCACTGGCCGGTGCAGCGCTTCTACACGGATCGGCCGACCTACCGGTACGCGCAGGCGTTCGCGATGATCGACTTCCTGCGCCGCGGCGAGAAGCAGAGCGGCTGGCAGGCGAAGTGGGGGCAGATCCTCGACGTGTACCGCAAGGTCGTGCTGCTCGAAGGCGATGCGAAGCTCGCCGTCGACACCGCCTTCCGCGGCTTCACCGACGCCGACTGGAAGGCGATCGAGGAAGCCTGGAAGGCCTGGGTCGGCGGTCCCCAGTTCCTGTCGGGCAAGTGACGCCGCTGGGCGTCACTTCTTCGGGGGATAGAACTTGGCGAGCTTCTGCTCGAGCTGCTCGCCGCGCAGCCCGACCGCCGCGATCTTGCCGTCCGGACCGATCAGGTAGGTCGCCGGGATCGACTGGATGCCCCACGCCACGGCGACCGCGTTCTTCCAGCCGTTGCCGTCGAAGTGCTGGCGCCAGGTCATCGCCTTGTTCTTGGCGAGGAAGGCGTCGAGCGCGTCGCGCTTCTGGTCGAGGCTGATGCCGACGATCTCGAAGCCGTGCGGGTGGAACTTCTCGTAGGCCGCGATCACGCTCGGCAGCTCGGCGATGCACGGGCCGCACCACGTCGCCCAGAAGTCGACGAGCACGACCTTGCCCTTGTACTCGGCGAGGTCGATCGCCTTGCCGGCGGTGTCGGGTTGGCCGATCGGCTTCGGCTCGGTGCCGATCTGCTCGTACGACTCGGCGATCCCCATGAAGTGCTCCTTCAGGCCGCGCACTTCGGGGCGTGAGTCGCCGACCTTGCCGAGCAGGGCGACAGCGTCCGCCTTCTTGCCCGCGTCGACGAGCATCTCGCCGAGCGTCACGGCCGCCTCGACGAGGCCGTTGATGTCGTCGCCGGCGCCGTCGATCACCGCCTGCAGTGCCTTCTCGGCGCCCGCGGCGTCGCCGCTGTCGCGCAGCGCCGTCGCCCGCGCCATGCGCATCGCGCCGGCGTCATTGCCGTCGGCGTTCGTCGCCAGGTAGGCGTCGGCATGGCGCAGCGCATCGGCGTGCCGGCCGAGCGTCTTCGCGAGCTGCGTGGCTTCGACCAGCGCCTCGCCGACGTCGTCGGCCTTGCCGTGCGCCTTCACGTAGGCCTCGAGCGCTGCCAGTTTCTGCTGCTGGAAGTCGCGCTGCAGCTCGGCCAGGGTGCCGTGTGCCTTCGCCGGGGCTGCCTGAGAGGTGGCGACGGCGGGATTGGTCGCGGGCTTGGTGGTGGCGGGGGGATTCTGGGCCGGCAGCAGCGCGGCCAGGCCCAGGGTGACGATCAGGGTCGGTTTCATGCAGTTCGAGCGGAACCCTACGCGGCGCCGCGACCGCGCGCGAACGGCGGTTCGGATTCCTCGGGTTGCGTTCGCGGCGGAGCCCGCTTCACTGTCCCGCGCGCGATGACCGAGCTCGCACCCGTGCCGCCGGCCGCCGCCTACGTGCAGGTGGCGCTGAACCTGCCGCTGCGGCGCGAGTTCACCTACGCGCTGCCGCCGGGGCTCGCGGCGCGACCGGGCAATCGGGTGCGCGTGAACTTCCACGGCCGCAGTACCGGCGGCGTCGTCACGGCGGTCGATGCGGCGACGGATCTGCCCGCGCACAAGGTCAAGCCGATCGAGGCGGTGCTCGACGCCGAAGTGACGATCCCGCCGTCGCTGCTGCTGCTCGCGCGAGCGATGGCGACGACCTATGGCTGTTCGCTCGGCGAAGCGCTCGACGCGATGCTGCCGGCGGTGGCCAAGCGCCGCGGCCAGCGCCGCCTGCCGCACCTCGTGCTGAAGGCGCCGCGCGATCTCGCGCTGCAGGCCGTGGTCGAGCTCGAGGACAAGCACCAGGCGCAGTCGCGTGTGCTGCGCACGGTGCTCGAGTACGGCGCGCCGATGCCGTTGTTCGACGTTCGCCGGCGCACCAACACCAGCGACAGCCCGTGGCAGACCCTGTGCAAGCACGGGCTCCTGCAGAAGGTGATGCTGGCCGAAGAACTGGTCGAGCTGGTGCCCGCACCCGAGGAGGCCGCGGTGCGCCATGTGCTCAACGAACACCAGCAGCGCGCCGTCGATGCCGTGACCAGCCGCGTGCGAGCGCGCGAGCACCGCACGTTCTTGCTGCACGGCGTCACCGGCAGCGGCAAGACCGAGGTCTACCTGCGCATCCTCGAGGAAGTGCGCGCGCTCGGCCGCGCCGCGATCGTGCTGGTGCCGGAGATCTCGCTGACGCCGCAGACGGTCGGTCGCTTCGCCTCGCGCTTCCCCGACGTCGCCGTGCTGCACAGCGGCCTGACCGATGCCGAGCGCGGCCGACAGTGGCAGCGCCTGCTGCAGGGTCGGGCGCGCATCGCCGTCGGCGCGCGGTCGGCGTTGTTCGCGCCGGTGCAGGACCTCGGCCTGATCGTCGTCGACGAGGAGCACGAGACGTCGTTCAAGCAGGACAGCACGCCGCGTTACCACGCGCGCGAACTGGCGATCGTGCGCGGCTCGCTCGAACAGGCGGTCGTCGTGCTCGGATCGGCGACGCCGACGCTCGAGTCGATCGGCAAGGCGCGCCGTTCGGTCTACGAACTGCTCGAGCTGCCGCAGCGCGCCGGGGCCGGGCGGCTACCGAAGATCGTCGTGCAGGACCTGCGCGGCGAACCGAAGGAAGTGCGTCGCGCCGGCGTCGTGCTGTCGCGCACGCTGCTGGTGATGATGCAGGAGCGGCTCGCGGCGCGGGACCAGGTGCTGCTGTTCCTGAACCGTCGCGGCTACGCGCCCGTGCTGCTGTGTCCCGGCTGCGGCGAGGCGGTGAAGTGCGAGCATTGCTCGGTGTCGATGACCTGGCACGCCCGCGCCGGCCGTCTCGTCTGCCACTGGTGTTCCCACGAGAAGCGCCGCCCCGAGACCTGCCCGACGTGCCAGCACGCCGGCATGCACGAACTCGGCGTCGGCACCGAACGGCTCGAGGCGGCGGTCAAGGAGCGGTTCCCGCAGGCGATCGTCGCTCGCATGGACGCCGACACGATGGCCGAACGCGGCGCCCACGAACGGGTGCTCGGCGCCTTCCGCAAGAAGCACATCGACGTGCTGATCGGCACGCAGATGATCGCCAAGGGGCTCGACTTCCCCGACGTGACGCTGGTCGGCGTCGTCTCGGCCGACACCGGTCTGTTCGTGCCCGACTACCGTGCCGCCGAACGCACGTTCCAGCTGCTGCACCAGGTCGCCGGCCGCGCCGGGCGTGGTGAGAAGGCCGGCACGGTGGTGATCCAGACCTACTGTCCCGACAACTACGCGGTGCAGGCGGCGGCGAACAACGACTACAGCTCGTTCGTGCAGCAGGAGCTCACGTTCCGCAAGTTGACGGGCTACCCGCCGTTCTCGCGGCTGCTGCGTGTGCTCGCCGAGGCGCGGCGCGAGGACGAAGCGCGAACGCTGCTGCAGCAGGCGGTGGAGCCGTTGCGCGGCATCGCCGACGTCGAGGTGCTCGGGCCGTCGCCGGCGGTGATCGCGCGGGTCAAGGACCAGTGGCGCTGGCACATGCTGGTGAAGTGCTACCAGCCGGCGGCGTTCGCCGCGGCGATGGCGGCGGTCGGTACCGTCGAGGACCGCGGCACGCGCACGTGCCGCGTCACCTTGGACGTCGATCCGGCGAGCCTGATGTGAACGGCGTCGCGGCCTCTTGTGCCGGCGATCATCGAGGGCGCCGACGCGCCTTCACGCGCTCCAGTTCGCGGACGTCGTAGAGGTCCTTGGGTCGCCCCGAGGCCAGCTTGTTGGCCAGCAGGGCGTCGAGCCCGACGATGCCCACGGTCCGACCGTTCCAGTCGATCACGACGCGCGTCTTCCAGGCATCGTCGAAGGTCACGCCGGTGATCTCGGTCAGCACGTCGATCCGCCGCGGGGGGACGCCGATCTGGTAGACCATCTCGGGACGCACCAGATCGGCGGTTGTCAGCCCGGCGGCGCGGACCGGTGCACCGAAGCGAACCAGCGCCCGGAAGACCCGTTCGGCATTCTCGGGACTCGGCCGAACCAGCAGATCGATGTCTCCCGTGGCACGCGGATGGCCGTGGAACGCGACGGCGAAGCCGCCGACGATCAGGAATTCGGCGTGCTCGTCGCAGAGCAGCGCGACGATGTCGCGGAAGTCGGGGTTCAGGCCGTCGAGTCCGGTCACTGGCTCTCCTCGTCGCGGCGCCGCTTCACGATGGGTGCCCCGCTGCGGTCGCAGTGTGGCATGGGCAGGCCGGCCAACGCCCATGCCTGCTGAGCCAGCTCCCACATCATCGCGAGCCGCTGCTCGGGAGTCGTCGGATCCTCGGCAGCGTCCTCTTCCTCGCGGCGAACGACGCGCACCGGCCAGTTGGCTCGGCCGGTCACGTTCGCGTCGTGGTCCACCATGCCGTGGATGATAGCGGGATGCCCGCGCCCTGCACGGGCGCCGGCGGCATCACTTCTTGTCAGCGCGCGTGTAGGTAATCGTCATCACCTTCATCGCCTTGCCTTCGGGACCGGGCAGGAACATCTCGAACACGCGCGTGTTGGCGTCCTTGTCGGTCGTGACCATCGTGTGCAGCACGGGCTTGCCGTCCATGCCGGGCGCCATGCCACTCATCGTCAGCGCTTTCTTCGCCGCGTCGTAGGTGCCTTCGAGCACCATCACGCTCGAGCTCCACGAGTCGATCCAGGTGCCGACGTACTTGCCCTTCGTCTGGTCGTAGCCAGTGGTGCCGTGGCCGGTGAACGGCGCGCCCATCATCTGGGCCTGGAAGTCGTCGACGATCCAGAAGCCGCCGGGCCCGGCCGTCAGCTTCGACACGCCCTTCGACGTCGTCGGCGTGCCGGCCTGGTCCGTCATCTCGATCACCGCGTTCCACGTGCCGACGGCGGCGAGCAGTTGCTTGTGTTCGGCGCCGGGCTTCGGCGGCTCCTGGGCGGTGGCGGGGACGGCGAGCAGGGCAGCGAGGAGGGTGGGGAGGAGGGAGGTACGCATCGTTGGCATCGGGGTTGGAGTAGGGGGGATCGTGGCGTTTGCGCCGACGATCGCCAGACGATCGTGGGTCGTCGGATTCGACAACGGCGACCTGCCCGGGTGTCCGGTGGCGTCGGAACCGGGTCCGCGGCTTGGCCCGGACTGCGGCTGACCGCTACAAGTGCCGGCCCGACGCGCGCATGGACCCGAACGATCCCGAAGACACCCCGACCCGACCCGGCGGCGAGCCGCTGCCGCCTGCGCGTTCGCCGGACGAGGAGCGCACGCTGCCGGCCGGCAGCCGCGGACGTCCGACCGGCGGGCCGGGCAAGCCGCCGCCCTCCAAACCCGCGCCGGCTGCCCAACCCGCCGGCAAGCCATCCGCCGGCCCCGCGGATCCGCTGCTCGGCAAGGAACTCGGCGGCTGCCTGATCGAGAAGCTGCTCGGCAAGGGCGCGATGGGGGCGGTCTACAAGGCGCGCCAGCAGAAGCTCGATCGCGATGTCGCGATCAAGGTCATCCGGCCCGAGATGATGACCGACCAGCGCATGCTGAAACGCTTCGAACTCGAAGCGCGCACGGTCGGCAAGTTCAACAGCGCGAACGTCGTGATGGTGCACGACGTCGGCTTCGAACTCGGGGTGCACTACCTGGTGATGGAGTTCGTGCAGGGCAAGAACCTGCGCGACCACGTGCGGCTGCTCGCCGGCGGCCGGCTGCCGGTCGGCGAGGCGTTGCCGCTGCTGCGGCAGTCGATCAAGGGCCTCGAGGAAGCCAAGCGTCTCGAGGTCATCCACCGCGACATCAAGCCCGACAACTTGATGATCACCGATCGCGGCGTGCTGAAGATCGCCGACTTCGGGATCGCCAAGCCGATCGCCGAGGACTTCAGCATGACGCTGACCTCCGAGCTGGTCGGCACGCCGCTCTACATGAGCCCGGAGCAGTGCCAGGGCAGCGGCGACCTCGACTTCCGCAGCGACATGTACTCGCTCGGGGCGACGTTCTACTACCTGCTGACCGGCGAGCCGCCGATCCGCGCCAGCTCGGTCTACGAGCTGATCCAGACCAAGACCAAGATGGCGAGCCTGTGCCTGTGGAAGGCGCTGCCCGGCCTCGACGAGAACAACCCGCTGTCGCGCGTGATCGAGCGCATGACCGCGCTCGACCGCGACGATCGCTACGCCAGCTACGAGGAACTGCTGAACGACCTCGTGCTGGTCGAGCACGGCCAGACGATCCAGGTCGTGAAGCCCGGCGCGGCGTCGGCGCGCGCGCGCGCGGCGAAGGCCAAGGGCAAACGAACGGTGTCGATCGCGGTCGCGGCGCTGCTGCTCGCGGGCGGCGGCGGTGCGGCGTGGTGGTTCCTCGGCCAGCCGGGCGATCCCGGCGGCGGCGGCGGCGTGGTCGATCCGCAGCGCGCCGTGGCGTCGCGGCTGCGCGAGCTGTGGACGCGGCTCGGCGAGGCCGGTCCCACGCCAGCACTTCGCGATGCGGCCGGAGCCCTGGCCGCCGGCGCCGAGCACGCCGGCGAGCGCGATCGACTGCTGCGGGAGATCGAGAATGGCATCGCGCTGCAGGCGGAACTCGCCGCGGCCAAGCGCCCCGCGGTGATGGCGCTGCCGTTCGACGATGTGCGCGCGCACTTCGCTGCCGTCGACGCGATCGCCGCCCGTCATCCGACCGGAACCGAACTCGCGACGTGGCGCGCGCGCGCCGTGCAGGCCGCGCGAGCCGAAGACGACCTCGCGCGGTCGGCATTGGTGACGCTCACGAGTGCGTGGGCACTCTGGCAGACCGACCGCGGCAAGGCCGGCGGCGATGCGCTGCGGGTCAGCGATCTGGCGGGGCGTCTCGATGGCATCGAGCAGGCGCGCGCGGCGCTGGTGGCGTTGGTTCCGGCGCAGGCCGTGGCGGTGCAGAACGCCTTGTCGGTCGAAGCGATCGCCAACGCGCGACGCGATCTCGCCAACACGGGCAACGGCGCGTCCGGCGACGTCGATGTCGGCGAGGTCCTCGCGCAGTGCCGCGACGAACTGCAGCGCACGGGCCCGAACAAGGACCTGCGCGAACGACTCGACCGGCTGCAGCCGACGCGCCGCGAGCAGATCGAGACCCAGGGGGCCCTGCAGAACGCGATGGAGACCGCGCGCGTCGCCAGCGAGCAGGCGACGCTGCTGCAGACGACGCAGAAGCCCGACCCGCCGATCCCGCCGTTCGACGACGTGCTGCGCTACTGGCAGGGCCTCGACCGGGCGTTGGCGCCGGTCACGGGCGTCGACGGTTCGCTGCCGCCATGGGCGTCGCGTCTGAAGGTCGAGCTGCGCGCCGTGCCGGCCCTGCAGCCGCTCGTCGTCGCCGCGTGCATCGCTGCGTTCACCCGCTGGGAACAGCGGCCGGCGGGCGGCGACGCGGCCGGCGAGCTCGCGGCGGTGAGCGCGGCGCGCGCCCGGGCGATCGAGCTGTTCCCGGAGGCGGCGGCAGAACTCGACCAGCGGCTGCCCGCGACGCGCCTGGCGACGGCCGCGACGGCGGTCGCACAGCAGCAGCAGCGAACGCAGTGGCTCGCCGACGGCGCCGAGGCCACGCGCCAGTTCGCGCAGCCGCTGACGCTCGCCGAGTGGGCGGCCGCCGCCCCGCGTCTCGTGGCCACGCTCGAGGGCCTGCGTGCGCGCGCCGCGCCGTTCGTCGGCGAAGGTGAGATCGACACCGTCGTGCAGCGGTTGGCTGGCGTGGCCGAACGTTGGTCGACCGCGCAGAGCCGCGTGCAGACGATCGACAAGCACCTCGGCGCCGGCGAGCTGAAGGCGGCCGACGGCGTCGCGCGGGTCGCCAGCGCCGCTGTCGAAGGGCGCACCGAGTTCCTCGCGGCAGGCGAGGTCGTGGTGAAGTGCACCGACGCGTTCGGCGCGCTCGAGCGCAACCTCGCGATCGACGAGGCGATGACGCTGCTGCGCGCCGCCTACGAGAAGGCGCGCGGCACGACGTACCTGCCGCTCGGCGAACAGCGGCTGCGGTCGTGGATCGGCGCGCTCGAACGGCTGCAGCTCGCCAGCAGCGGCATGGTGCCGATCCCGGGTGGCCGGCCCAAGGGCGGCCTGCAGCCGGTCGAGTCGTTCTTCCTCGCCGCGACCGAGTGCAGTGGCGAGGAGTTTGCGCGCTTCCAGGCCGAGTTGCGGGACGCGGTGGCCGGGCGCGCCGACGCGCAGCAGCGCTTCGCCGCCGTCGAGTCGCGGTTCCCCGGCATCGGCATGACGCCCGATCGGCTGCAGGAGCTGCTCGACTTCCGCGCCCGCGACAACAAGTTGCCGGTCGAGAACGTCACCTGGCATGGCGCGGCAGCCTGTGCCCTTTGGCACGGCCGTGCGCTGCCGACCGCCGCCGAGTGGTCGCTGGCCGCGTTCGGCGACGGTGGCAAGCACGAGTTCCCGTGGGGCAACGGCTGGAGCAACGACCGCCAGCAGCGCAACCCGAGCGACCAGAGCGCTGCCGAAGTCGCCGACGGCGGGTTGTCGTGGCGGCAGGCCGACGGCCTGCGCATCCACCATCTCGGCGGCAACGTCGCCGAGTGGCTCGCGGCCGAGGCTGGCGCGCGCGTCGCGTTCCTCGCCGGCGGCCGCTACAGCGATCGCAGCGACAGCAGCGTCAAGGAACAGGCCGGCGGCCGGCTGTTCGAGGCCGACAAGGGCGATGGCCGCAAGGGCTTCGGCTTCCGAACGGTGCTGCGGCCGCGCCAGTTCCCCGGGCTCGACTGGCCGAAGTGACCGCGGGTCACGAACCCGCGGACTTGCGCATCAGGATGAACAGCTGCCGGCGCACGTCGGTGAAGCGCAGGCGGCGCGTGTCGTCGGTGAAGCCGGTGTAGTCGCGCGCTTCCTTGCGCGACTTCGGCACGCGGGTCACCTTGCCGCTCTCGACGAGCACCGGCGCCACGGTCACCTCGACTTCGCTGGCGTGGAACGGGATCTCGAGCGCGAGCGTGTCGTCGCCGTCGACGTTCACGAAGTGGTTCTTCTCGGCGGCGGCGACCCAGTCGTCGTTGACGACGATCAGGCACGGCCGCGCCGTCTCGCCGGCATCGATCGCATCGAACTCGAAGGTCTTGGTCGGGACGCCGCTGCAGGCGGTGGCGAACGCGAGCGCCGACAGGGACAGGATACGGCGGGTGGGGTTCATGGCGGCCATCAGCGGGGACGCAGGGTGATCTTGATGTCGAGGTTGCTGGCGATCATCTGCTCGATGCGCGGCACGTCGAACCACTCGATCTCCGGCTGGTAGTCCGGGTGCGTGGCCTGCACGTAGATGCGCTCGGTCTCCCCGAACGTGAACGTGTACGGCCGGCTGCTGCCTTGGCCGACGCGTTCGCCGTTGATGTAGACCGAGGCGTCGGGGGGATTCACCGACAGCACGCGCACGTAGCCCGAACCGCCGCATGCGGTGAGGGCGGCACACGCCAGCAGGGACGTCAGGCGAAGGGCTCGAGGTGACGGATTGAGGAGCATGGGCGGATCTCGAAGGCGCGGAGGATACGGTCGAGGCTCCGGGAGTCCAGTTCGGCAACGCCCCGTATGCTGCGAAGCCCGATGCCGATCCCGCAGCCGTGAAGTACTTCGCGCCATCGTCCGACCCCGCCGAAGGGCTCGGCGTGCTGATGCTGTTCCGGCTGATCGAGGAGGCGGTGCCGGCGTTCTTCCAGCCCGACCGCCGGATCGTGATCGCGCGTGCACCCGGACGGCTGGACGTCGCTGGTGGGCTCGCGCGCGCCGACTCGGCGTTGTCGTTGCACGTGCCGATCGCCGAAGCCGCGTGCGTCGCCGTGCAGCAGCGTGACGACGACCTGGTGCGCCTGTGGTCGCCGAGCCGCGACGGTTCGCGCACGCAACTGCTGTCGATGTCGCTCGCCGACCTCGGCCTGCCCGACGCCCCGATCGACCAGCAGGAAGCGCGGGCGCTGTTGGCCGGGGATCCGCGCGACCGCTGGGCGGCCTACCTTCTCGGCGGCCTGCTGGCCTTGGCTCGCGACCACGGCCTGCGGCCGCGACACGGCATGGAGCTGTTGCTGCACAGCGACGTGCCCGAACGCTGCGGCGTCGCGGCGTCGGCGGCGATCACGGTGGCGGCGCTGCGCGCGTTCGCCGGGCTGCAGGCGCTCGACTTGACGGCGCCGGAACTCGCGGCCGCCGTGGGGCGCGTCGAACGGGAGATCCTCGGCGCGCCAAACCGCCGCCGCGACGCGCTGGCTGTCGCGAGCTGCGAGGCGGGCCAGGTGCTGGCGCTGCGCGGGGACGACGTCGTCGCGCGGTTCCCCGTGCCGAGTGATCTCGAGTTCGTTGCGATCGACAGCGGCGTCCCGTCGGCGGCGGGCGACGGCGAGCTGGCGCAGGACGGCGATGCCCGGCTCGTCCAGGAATTGCTCGCCCTGCCGCCGTCGGCGAGCAACCGCCAGCAGCTCGGGGACGCGCTGTTCGCTGCGCACGCGGCCTACGCACGGTCGGGCCGGGCCGAGCCGGTGACCGACTTCCTGGTGGACGAAGCGCGTCGCCGCCGCGCGGCGGGCGGTGGCGTGCACGGCGCGAAGGCGACCGGCCGCGGCGGCGGTGGCACCGTGCTGCTGCTCGGCGAGCACGGCAAGGTCTGGTACGAGGCGCTGCGCATCAAGAAGGCGCTGCTGCAGCACAGCGGGCATTCCGGGCACATCTTCCGCTGGTCGTCGCCGGGCGCGTTGTCGTTCGGCTCGATCGAGCTGTTGCCGACCGGCGATGCTTGATGCGGCGTGGCGCGCGGTGCGCCGTGTTCGCCTGCACGAGCACAGCCAAGGGACCAGTCCTGGCTCAGTCCGGCAACCGTTCGAGCAGCAGCGAGTCGGTGCGGAACCACGCGGTCCCCGCGATCGTGTGCAGGTGCAGGGTGAACTCGACCGTGCGCTGGAACTCGGCCACCTCGAACTCGCAGCGCAGCGTGTCCCAGTTGCGGTCACCGGTCAGCCGCTCGCTGGTCGCGTCGTCGACCTGGGCGAACACGCCGCCGTGTTCGCCGGCGGCGACGTCCTCGCAGCGGGCGATCGCGCGCAACGCGTAGCGACCCTGCGCGAGCAGCAGGTGCGTGCGCCAGACGCCGTGCCGCTCCGCGTCACCCTTCCCGACGCTGCGTACGAGCAGCGACGGCATGCCCTGGAAGCCCTTGCGCGCGAGTTCGACGTCGTCGGTCTCCGCCGACGGGTTCCAGGTCTTCAGCGCCAGCGTCTTGCCGGGAGCGAGCGACAACGGCTTCGGCTCCGGCGCGCGCACCTGCTTCTGCAGCGACTCGTGGCGTGAGGCGATGCCGGCGAGCAGCCCGGCAACGGCATCGGCGTAGGCCTGCGCCGCCGCGGGATCGTCACGCAGTTCGTGTTGCAGGCGGGCGGCGACCTTCTCGACGCGCGGCACGAGTCGGGTCGGGGCGAACAACGGCACCAGGGCCTTCAGCCGCTCGCGGAAGCGCTTGCGCAGCGCCGGCTGCTGCAGCACGGCACTCGCGGCGATCGACGGCGGATGGTCGAGCACGGTGGCTTCGGCGTCGCCGAACAACTGGTCCATGCCGTGCGGCAGGAACCGCGCCAGGCCGCCGGTCGGCAGCCACAACCGGAAGTTGTTGCGGTTGACGCTGTAGCCGTCCCAGTGCCCGAGCATGCGCTCGATGGCGATGAAGTCGAGGAACGCGTCGAGGTCGATCACGGCGGCCAACGCAGCCTGTCGATCACGGTCGATGCCGGCGCACGCGTCGTGCAGCGCCTGCAGATCCGAGCGGTCGTCGGGGCCGTCGCCGCTGTCCTTCTCGAGCGGCGCATCGAGGTCCTGGCAGAAGCCGCCGTCGTAGAGGTTGCCGGAGGTGGTGCCGAACACGCGTTCGAGGAACTGGCGGTCGAACGCTTCGCGCAGCACGTAGAGGCCGTGGTCCTGGTCGTCGAGCCGCACGCGCGCGTGCGCGACTCGGGGTGCGGGATGGCCGGCCGCGGTGAACACGTCGTGCCCGATCCACTCGCACATCCGCGTCTCGTCCTGCGCGCCGTTGTTGAGGTGGAACCGCTGCAGCCCGTGGAAGCGTTGGGTGCCGCCGAACTTGCCGAGGTGGACCGTGAAGCCGGGACGTTCATCGACGGGGCGGAAGCTGCCGGCTGCGCCCTTCAGCTTGACCCCGGCACCGGCGAACTCGATGTCGCCGAGGCGCAGCGTCGCCGGTGCGTACTCGCGCGGCTTCTCGCGCAGCTTCTCGCGGGAACCGGGCGCCAACTGCACCTGCACCGCGACGACCTCGTTCCGGGCGAAGAACGCCTTGGCCGGGTCGGGCCCGGGTGGCCGTTGCGCTGCCAGCGGCAGGGCCACGGCAGCAGCGAGCAGCGGGAATGTCCGGCGCATCGGCACGACGCGGGCGGACGATAGCGCCCGCTCGCTCGCTGTGGAGCGGTCTGCGGCTACCCTCGGGGCATGAGCAAGTCCGCACCCGACCATCACGACGCCGACCTCGTCCTTCGCATCTACGACCTGCGCCGCGAATCCGTCATGCGCGAGTCGCGCGACACGATCCTGCGCGACTTCTGGCCGCGCGACGAGCAGGAGGCGCTGGCGATCCTGCAGCCCGAGCACCCGCTGAACCGCGCCTGGCGGCAGACGACGACCTACTGGGAGATGGTCTACGGCATGGCGCGGCACGGCGTCGTGCACACCGACTTCCTGCTCGAGAGCAACGGCGAGGGCCTGTTCCTGTTCGCGCGCGTCGAGCCGTATCTCGCAAGGATCCGCGCGGCGACGAGCCCGCGCGCGCTGAAGAACGCCGAGTGGATCGCGTCGTCGGGCGACCTCGGCAAGGCGATCATGACCACGTTCCGCGGCCGCATCGCCAAGAAGCTCGGGCGCTGACGGCGCGGCGTCAGCGGCGTTCGAGCAGCGTGAGCGCCTCGACGTGCTCGGTGTGCGGGAACAGGTCGCACAGGCGCGACGCCGCGACGCGATACGCGCCGTGCAGGCCGGCGAGGTCGCGCGCGAGCGACTCGAGCGAGCACGACACCAGCAGGACGCGCGGCGGTGCGTTGGCGAGGATCGCGGCGATGCCCGTGGCCTGAAGCCCCGCGCGCGGCGGGTCGGCGACGAGCAGGTCGCACGGCGGCAAGGGCGCGCTGCCGAACGGCTGCTCACGGACCTCGGCGTTCGCCATGCCGTTCGCTTCGAAGTTGAAGCGCGCATCGTCGCACGCACTCGACGAACTCTCGACCAGCGTCACGTGCTGAGCGCCAGCGCGCAGCAGCCGCAGCGCGAACGTGCCGACGCCGCCGTAGCCGTCGACGATGCGTAGCCCCCGGACGTCGCCGAGCATCGCCAGCGCCGGACGGAACAGGATCGCGTCGGCGTGGCGGTGCAGCTGGTAGAAGCTGCCGAACGACACGCGGATGCGCAGTTCGCCGACGGTGTCGGTCTGGAACGTCTGTCCGCGCAGGGCCTCGGTGGTAGGGCCGAGCATCACGTTGCCGGTGCTGGTGTTGACGTTGAGCACCGTGCCGACGAGTCGCAGCGGCAAGCCCTGGTCGTCGCGCAGGTCGCTGGCCGCGGCGTCGAGTTCCCGCGTGAGTCGCTCGCGCTCCGAGAACTGCGCCCGCGTCACGATCACGCCGACCAGCAGCTCGCGGCTGCCCGGCATCACGCGCGCGCGCACGCCGCGCACGAGGCCGGTCCCGGTGGCCGGCAGCCAGACGGGAAGGCGGAGTTTGCGCAGCAGCTCGCCGAGCCGCACGCCGAGGACCGTCAGCGCCTTGTGCTGGATGCGGCAGTCGACGATCGGCTCGATGTCGTGCGTGCCGGTGCGGTAGATGCCGAGCTGCAGTTCGCGGTGCACCAGCTGGGCTGGGTACAGGATCGTCGTGCGATCGTGGCGCGGCGTGCGTGGACCGGGCGCGATCGCGGGCGTGATGCCGCCGAGGAACGGCGCCAGCAGTTCGGCCGCCTGCTGCTGCTTCTGCGCGAGCTGTTCGCCGATCGGGCGATCCAGCGAGGTGCATCCGCCGCACACGCCGAAGTGGCGGCAGTGCAGCGGCGCTTCCTGGGGTTGTCGTCTCGCGTTCAGTGGTGGCCGGCGTGGTCTTGCGCGGCGCAGCATAGCGAGGCGAATCGCCACGGCAGGCGCTCGGATCCGGCGCGCGCCCGAGCGGTCGCAGGTCGCCGGCAATGGCAGCATCACGAACCGCGACTACACTGACTTCGCCATGGCCGATGCCCCTTTGCGCCTGCCGGACTGGGAAGCGTTCTACCGCGACTACCGGAAGCCGGGGTACGTGCCGGGCTTCGAGATCACGACGAAGCTGGGCGGGGGGATGTCGGGGCAGGTGTTCCGCGCGCGGCGGATGTCGATCGGCAAGGACTATGCGATCAAGTTCCTGCAGGTCGACGACGCCGAGGTGCGGAAGGCGGTGGTGAGCGAGCTGGAACAGGTGCAGTGGTTCGCACAGATCGACCACCCGAACCTGGTGTCGATCGAGGACCGCGGCGAGGTCGATGGCATCCCGTATCTGGTGATGGCGTTCGCGGGCACGGAGACGCTGCGCGACAAGCTGACGGGTTCGCCACCGGACGGCGAGACGAAGGACGACCTGGTGCGCGCGTTCCTGCAGTGCTGCCGGGGGCTCGCGGCGCTGCACGAGCGGTCGCTGGTGCACTTCGACATCAAGCCGGCGAACGTGTTCTTGAAGGGCGGGGTCGCGCGACTCGGCGACTACGGACTCAGCAAGCTGGTGACGCATTCGCGCGGCAGCCTGTCGATGGGTCGGGGCACGCCGTACTACATGGCGCCGGAGATGCTGCAGCGGCGCGGTGACCACCGCAGCGACGTCTACTCGGCGGGGGTGATGCTGTACGAGATCCTGACCGGCTCGGTGCCGTTCCGGGGCGACAGCGAGTGGGAGGTGCTGCGCAAGCACGAGAACGAACCGCCGGCGATGCCGGCGCACCTGAGCCCGCGCGAGGTCGCGATCCTGCAGCGCTGCCTGCAGAAGGACCCGGCGGCGCGGTTCCAGAGCGTGCACGACCTGATCGCCGCGTTCGGCGCGCCCGCAGGTGTGGGGGCGGCGGCGCCGCTGCCGCCGCGCGAGCCGCCGGCGGTCGCTGCGGTGCCCGGCTGCGTGCCGCCGAGCCCGGCCATGGCGGTGCCACCGCCGCTGCCTCGTCGCCGTCGCGCCGGCGGCGTGGTCCTGGCCGTTGGCGCGGTGCTGTTCGTGATGTGGTCGGCGTACGCCGTGCGCGGGTCCTCGCTCGTTGGCGAGTCCGGATCGCTGACGGCGACGGCGTCGCCATCGCGCCCGAAACCCGCCGCGGGCGACCGCACGACGAAACTGCTCGCTCAAGTGCAGCGCGACGTGCGTTCGGCGGTCGAACGCGAAACCCGCATCGAGCCGCGCGAACTCGACCTCCAACGCATGGCGCTGCCGCGCGACTACGCGGCCTACCGAGACGAGGTGGGAACTGTCGCGCGCGCGCGCGCCTGGAGCAGCGGCCTGGCGACGAAGGTCGAACGCCTTGGCCGGCCGGCGTTCGTCGCCGCGGTCGAGGCCCTGCTCACGCTCGACGCCGATGACGAGGAGCATCGCCGGCGGGCCGCCAATCTGCAGCGACTGCTCGCGCAGATGTCCGCGATCGAGGGGCTGGTCGACGAGGTGCGCGACGAGCCGTGCGAAGCCGACGCCTGCCGCTTCCTCGCCATCGCCGACGGCTGGCGGCGCGTCGCGGTGGTGTGCGCGGACACCGACGCCTCGTGGCAGCAGTTGTTGGCGCGAACCGGCAAAGCGGCGAAGGTCGAACGGTGAGCCGGCCGAGCTACGGCGGCGTGCCGATCGACGAGTTCGTGCTCGTGCATGCCTCGCCGCTGGAGAGGCTGCACGGCAAGGATCTCCACGAGATCGGCGTCGGCAAGGTGGCGGCGACGATGGGGCTCTACGCCCTGCTCGTCACGCTCGAGGCACGCCAGACCGTGCGCGGCGTGCTGCTGCTCGGCGTCGCCGGCGCCTACCCGGATCGCGTGCGCAGTTCCCCGGCGCCGGTCCGTCGCGGCGGCGTCTGCATCGTCGGCAGCGACCAACTCGCCGACGAAGGGGTCCTGCTGCCCGACGCGTTCGTCGACTTCGGCCAACCGGTGTTCGGGCACGCGCAACGGCTCGTCGACACCGGCCCGTTCCCGGCGAATCCGCGCATCGCGGCGGACGCCGCCGCCCGCCTCGGCGTGCCGATCGTGCGGGGCGCCACGGTGAGCACCTGCAGCGGTGCGGATGCGGTGGCGCGCGCGCTGCACGCGCGCACCCACGCCGACGTCGAGACGATGGAAGGGGCCGCGGTCGCCGCGGTGTGCCGCCGGCGCGAACTGCCGCTGCTGCATCTGCGCGCGATCAGCAACTGGACCGGGGACCGGGACCGCGGCGAATGGAATCTCGGGGCCGCCGTCGATGCGCTGGCGGCCGCGGTGGGGCAGCTGTTCGCGGCCAGCTGAACGGCGCGTCAAGGCGGCGATGGCACCGCGCCGATGAGGCCGCGTGCGCACTTCGGAACGCGGCGTCCTGGTCGGCATCGTGGTGGCGATCGGCCTCGCTCTGCGTATCGCCTTCGTCGCCGTTGGCGACGTGCAGAGTCCGCTTCGCGCCGACGCTGGCCAGTACGCGCAGTACGCCAAGAACCTCGTCGACCACGGCACCTTCTCGCTGGCGTCGAGCGTGCCGCCGGCGCCGGATTCGTTCCGTTCGCCGGGCTACCCGCTGGTCCTCGCCGCCTGTCGGTGGTTGGCCGGCGAGACTGGTTGGCTGCCGTTCGCGATCGCCCTGCAGGTGGCGCTCGGCGGGATCACGGTGCTGCTGGTCTACCGGATCGCGCGTGGCCTGGGCGGCTTCGCGCCCGCACTGCTCGCGGCGGCGCTCACGGCGGCAAGTCCGCATCTGGTCGTCAGCACTGCCTACGTGCTGACCGAGTGCGTGTCGACGTTCCTCGTCGCGCTCGCGGTCTGGCTGTTGCTCGGGGCGCAAGGCACCGGCCGCCGCGTGGCCTCGGCGCTCGTGTTCGGCGCCGCCGCGTCGTGCAACGAGACGCTGGTCGTGCTGCCGATCGCTGCCGCGTTGGCGATGTGGTCACGCGGACGCGGCGCGACGCTGGCCTGGCTCGCACTCGCGCTGCTGCCGCTCGGCGCCTGGACGCTGCGCAACCAGCTGCAGCCGCTGGCCCTGCGCGGCAGCGAACGCGCGACCGCGTCGATCAGCCACGGCAGCTACCCGGGCATGGTGTTCCGCGATCCGCGCCTGCTCGGGTTCCCGTACCGCGAGGACCCGGCGCAGCCGGCGTTCGGCGCCTCGTGGTCGGGGATCGCCGACGTGCTCGGGCCGCGGATCGCCGCCGAGCCGCTCCGCTACGCGACCTGGTACGTGCTCGAGAAGCCGGTGTGGCTGTGGAGCTGGCCGCTCGTGCAGGGGCGCGACGTCTACGTCTACGACGTTGCGAACTCGCCGTACGAACGGCAGCCGGTGATGCAGGCGAGCCGCGCGGTGATGCGTTGGCTGCACGTGCCGGTGATGCTCGCGGGTGCGCTCGCGGCGGCGGTGTGCTTGTGGTGCCGGCGTCGTGTCGGCTGGCAATGGACGACGCTCGCGGCAGCGGTCGCGCTCGGGACGCTCGCCTACGTGCCGGTGATTCCCGACCCACGCTACCTGCAGCCACTGCGACCGCTCGTGTTCGTGCTGGCTGCCGTCGGCGGCGCTGCCGCCATCGCGTGGCTGGCCCGGCGGCGGCCTTCCGCGGCGCCGGCCGTGACGGCCTGACGTCAGCGGTTCGCGGCCGGCGGGTCGGCCGGCGGATGGAACTCGTGCGAGCGCGACCGGGCCCAGCGCACCTTCGCGGCCAGCAACGCGAGCGCGAGTGGCAGCACGACCAGCAGCGACAGCAGGGCGCGCGCGCGATCGCCGTCGAGGAACAGGTCGTAGCCGCCGTGCGCAGCGACGGCGACCACGACGCCGAGCGCCAACCACCCTGCGGTCCCAGCACCGGGCGCGCGCAGTTTGCCCTCGGCGAAGCAGAGGCCGAGGCACCCGGTGCAGGCCGCGTGCAGCAGCGACGCCGTGGCGCCGCGCTGCATCTGCAGCCACAGGTCGGGCGAGCCCCCGGCCAGCCAGAGATCCTCGGCGGCCGCGAACCCGAGGCCGACGGCAGCGCCGTAGATCGCGCCGTCCAGCGGCTCGTCGACTTCGCGCAGCGCGAGCAGCGGCACCAGCGCGAGCAGCTTCCAGGCTTCTTCTGCCGCGGCGGTGACGACGAACGCCTCGACCACGGCCGACGCAGGGTGCAGCAGGTGCTCGAGCCAGGGCCGCGTCCACAGCACGCCGAACGTGACGAGCGCGCCGAGGCCGATGGCAAGCGCCACCAGCGGCCAGGGTTCTCGTTCGTGGTCGTCGTGGCGCGTGATCACCCACAGCCAGAACAGGCTCGCGGCGATCGGGATGGCGATGGACAACGCGGTCATCGGCGACGGGACCCCAGCATGGGCCGTGCCCCGCGTGCGGTGCAACGCGGTGCAGGGACGGCCGCGGACCGGCGCCGGCTCACTTCCAGGCGATCGCGCCGCGCGTGGTCTTGCCGTCGTGCTCGACTTCGATCCACAGCTTGCTGCCGGCAGGCGGCACCTTCGGCGTCTCGATGTGCGCGTGCAGGCCGTGGTCGCCCTCCTTGCCGAAGCGCGCCCTCATCGAACCCTCGCCGGACTCGACGCCGAGCCATCCGCGCACGACGGCCGGGGCCGGCTGGTCCTTGGCGAGGTGCAGGTCGAAGAACGACTCCTTGCCGGGGACGACGTCGCCCGACTGCACGACTTCGAACGTGTGGGCGCCGACGGTCAGGTTGCCGAGCGACTGTTCCTTGCCGTGGGCGCCCATCGTGTGGCCGTCGCCGCTCGGGGTCGGCGGCGTGCCGCCCGAATCGGCAGGCTTGCTGCAGGCGGTCGTCAGGAGGAGGAGGACGAGGACCGGGAACGTGCGGTGCTTCATGGGGAGAGCGATTCGGCCGGAGTGCTGGTCGGGTGCGGGCGGTTGCGGAACAGCAACCAGAACCCGGCCGGCACCACGATCAGGTTGAGGAACGTCGAAGACAACAGGCCGCCGACCACGACCACGGCGAGCGGGGCCAGGATCTCGCTGCCCGGCTCGCCAGCCGTCCAGACGATCGGCAGTAGCCCGAGTGCTGCGGTCAGCGCCGTCATCAGGATCGGTACCAGCCGTTCGTGGCTGCCGCGTTCGATCGCCTCGGCCAACGGAACGCCGCTGTGCAGCAGGTCGAAGTAGTGCCGCACCAGCAGGATCCCGTTGCGCACGGCGATGCCGAACAGGGTGATGAACCCGACCATGCTGGCGATCGAGATGACCGGCGCCTGGAAGCGCTCGGCACCCAGGCCCAGCAGTGCGGCGAAGTTCGTCAGCGGGTTCGGCGATTCGACGAGCCAGATCGCGCCGATGCCGCCGATCAGCGACAGCGGCAGGTTGACCATCACCAGCAGCGAGGCCGGCAGCGAGCCCAGCGCGGCGTTGACCAGCAACAGCATCACCAGCACGGCGAGGGCGCCCAGGCCCAGGATCGTCGCGTGTGCCGACTGCTGTGCCTCGAACTGGCCGCCGAGCGCCAGCGTGCAGCCAGCGGCGGCGACGACCGGCGCCACCGCATCGCGCACGGACGCGGCGACGTCGCCGAGGTTGTGGCCGTCGGCGACGTTGCACGAGACCACGGCCTTGCGCCGGCCGTCCTCGCGCGCGATCAGGTTCGACGCGCGTTCGCGGCTGATGTCGGCGACGTCGCGCAGTCGCACCATCGCCCCATGCGGCGAACGCAGCAGCAGCGCTTCGACGTCGTCGATGGTGCGTCGCTCGTCCTCGTGCAGGCGCACGGTCAGCGCGGTGCGGCGTGCGCCGTCGACGATCTCGGCGACCTGCACGCCGGCGAGTGCCTGCTGCACCTGTTCGGCGGCGGCGGCCGGCGACAGGCCGGCGGCGGCGAGGTCGTCCTGGCGGTAGCGAACCGGCAGCGACGTGATCATGACTTCGCGATTCGCGGCGACGTCGCGCGTGCCCGGCACCGCGCGCACGATGCCCTCGAGGCGTCGGGCGAGGTCGCGCAGCACGTCGAGGTCGTCCCCAAGTGCGGTGATCGCGATCGCCGCCGGCGTGCCGGACAGCACGTGGCTGAGCCGATGCTCGATCGGCTGGCCGACCGCGGTGGTCACGCCTGGCACGCCGGCCAGCACCTGGTCGATCGCCGCGCGCACCGCCCGGCGGTCGGCAGTGGGCAGCACGGTGACTTCGATCTCCGAACTGCTGACCGGCTCGGCGTGTTCGTCGCGCTCGGCGCGGCCGGTGCGCCGGACCACGGCGCGCACGCCGTCGATCCGGAGCAGCCCGGACTCGATGCCGAACGCGAGCCGATTGCTCTCCGCCAGCGACGTGCCGGGCGGCGCCATGACGAACACCGTGAACGTGCCTTCGTTGAAGGCCGGCAGGAAGCTCGTGCCGAAGCGCGTGGCGAGCGCGAGGCTCGCGAGCGTCGCCAGCGCGGCTCCCGCCAGCACGGCGCGGCCGTGCCGCAGCGACCACTGCAGCGTCGGCGCGTATCGCGCCTTCAGCCACCGCACGAGCCACGCGTCGCCGCGATGGGCGGTCCCCTTCGAGCCGAGCAGCAGTCGGCACAGCACCGGCGTCACCGTCAACGCGACCACCAGCGACGCGAACGTCGAGACGATGTAGGCGATGCCGAGCGGCCGGAAGAAGCGGCCCTCGAGTCCCTGCAGGAACAGCAGCGGCACGAACACCATGCAGATGATGACCGTCGCGAACACCACCGAGCTGCGGATCTCGTTGCTCGCCGCGAACACGACGCGCAGCACCGGCTGGCGGTCGGCGGCGGGCAGGGCGGCGTTCTCGCGCAGCCGCCGCAGCACGTTCTCGACGTCGATGATCGCGTCGTCGACCAGTTCGCCGATCGCGACCGCGAGACCGCCGAGCGTCATCACGTTGATCGACATGCCCAGCGCCGACAGCACCAGGAACGCGATCGCGAGGCTCAGCGGCAGCGCGGTGAGCGTGATCACCGTCGTGCGGACGTCGAGCAGGAACAGCACCAGCACGATCGCGACGCAGATCGCGGCGTCGCGCAGCACCTTGATCAGGTTGTCGACGGACCGGCCGATGAAGTCCGCCTGCCGCATGACGTGCGGGTTGATGGCGAGGCCCGCAGGCAGCGCCGCCGTCGCTGCTGCCAGCGCGCCGTCGACCGCCTTGGTGAGCTGCAGCGTGTTGGCGCCCGGCGACTTCTGCACCGCGAGCACGACCGCCGGGCGACCGCCCTCGGCGGCCGAACCGCGCGCCGTCGCAGCGCCCACCTGTACGTCGGCGACCTGGCCGATGGTGACCGGGTGGCCGTTGCGGTGGGTGATCGTCGTCCCTCGCACGTCGGCGAGCGAACGCACGCGCCCCGTCTGGCGGATCGGCAGTTCGAGGCCGTCGACGTCGGCGAGCCAGCCAGCACCCGCGGTGGTGTGCGCGGCGCGCGCCGCGGCGACGACGTCGGCCATCGTCAGGTCGAACTGGCGCAGCGTGTCCTGGCGAACGAGCACCTGGTACTCGGCGAGTTCGCCGCCGATGACGGCGACCTGCGCCACGCCAGGCACCGCGAGCAGGCGGTTGCGCAGGTCGAACTCGGCGTAGCTGCGGACGTCGCGCGGGCTGAAGGAGCCGTCGGGCGAGTAGACCGACAGCAGCATGATCTCGCCGGTGATCGACGTGATCGGCGTGATCTCGGCGTGCGCGTCGGGCGGCAGCAGTTCGCGCGCGGCGGACAGGCGTTCGGCGACCAGCGTGCGCGCCCGGTAGATGTCCTGGCCCCAGTCGAACTCGACCCAGACCAGGGACAGGCTCGTCGCCGAAGCGCTGCGTACGCGTCGCACCGCGGGCAGGCCGCGCACGGCGACTTCGATCGCCTGCGTGACGTTGCCTTCCACTTCGTCGGCGGCGAGACCCGGACACTCGGTAAGCACCACGACGGTCGGCGCGTTGAGTTCGGGGAACACGTCGACCGGCATGCGGCCGAGTTGCCACACCGCTCCGGCGAGCACGACCCCGGCCAGGAACAGGACCAGCAGCGGGCGCTGCAGCGATTCGGCGATCAGCGAGCGGAACATCCTGGTCCTACTTGTGGTCGTCCGCGTGCCAGGTGCCGTCGGCGTGGAAGTGCCCGCCCTTCGGCGTGCCCGCACTCGTCAGCACCAGTTCGAAGGCTCCGGCGAGCACCACTTCGTCGCCGTCGACGAGGCCGCTCTTGATCTCGACCCAGCGCCCATCGTCGAGGCCCAGGTCGGCCTCGACGCGGATCACCTTGTCGGGATCGCCGGGATCGCGGCGGAAGAACACGCGGGCCAGGCCATCGGGCAGCACGGCTGCGCGCGGGATCGCGAGCTCGGCCCGCTCGGCCACGTTGGTCGTGATCGTGACGAAGCCGGTGACGCCGGGGCGGACGAACGGCGCTGCGGACGTCGGCACGACGAACACGTCGAGCGTGCGGCGCACGGGATCGGCGGCGGTCGCGAGTTGCAGCGGTCCACGCACGCGCGCAGCGGGATCGGTCGGTCCGGCCGGCGAGATCTCGCAGTCCTGGCCGTCGGCGAGCCGGCCGAGGTCGCCCTGCAGCGCGCTGGCGCGGAACCGAACGCGACCCGGGTCGAGCGTGGTCGCGACCAGGTCGTGCGCGGCGACGAACGCGCCCGGCGCTGCGCCGATCGTGTCGACGACGCCGGCGGAGCTAGCGCGCACTTCGACGACGCCAAGGTCGCGCCACCGTGCCTCGACCGGTGCGCCGAACAACGCGTGCGCCGCCGCCAGCAGCGATGCGCGTCGCGTCGCGAACGCCGCGCCGTCCGCGGTGAGCCGCGCGATGCGCGCAGTGGTTTCGGTGTGCTGCTCGGCGGCCTCGGCGATCTGCGCCTGCACCTGGGCCTGCTGCACGCGCGCTTCGGCGAGGGCCTGCGCCTGGCCGCCGACGCTGGCGTTCGTCGCGGTCAGGTTCCGCACGTGTTCCTGCATCACTTGCAGCGCCTCCTGCAGGCTCTGCTCGTGGCGCTCGTGCGCGGCGAGCAGCGGCTTGGTCGCCTCGAGGTGGGCGGCGGCGACCGTGGCTTCGGTGTCGAGATCGCCGAGCTGCCGCTGCAACGCACGCCACTCGGGGGCGTCGATCGTGAACAGCACGTCGCCGGCCGCCACCGGTTGCAGCGGTTGCACACGCAGCTCGAGCCGGCCGGCGAGCGGCGCACGATGTTCCGCGCGCGCCTGCGGCAGCGACTCGAACGCGCCGGGCAGCCGCAGCGACGAGGCGAGGCGCCGGCGCTCGACCTTCACGAACGTGATGCCGAGGTTCTTGCGGACGACGTCTGGCACGTCGATGCGGTTGCTCGGCGGATCCTGGTGCGGAGCCGGGTTCTGTTGCGGCGGCGGCGAACAGCCGGCGCCGAGCGCGGCGAGCACGGCGAGCACGGGGAAGGGGCGACCGTTCATCGGGGATCTCCTTGGGGCTGGCCGTCGGCGGGCAGGCCGCAGGCAGCGTTGAGGGCAGCGACCGCGAGCGCGTGGTCGAGCACTGCTTCCAGTCCGTGCAGCCGTGCCTCGTGGGCGCGTCCGAGCGCGTCGAGCAGCAGCAGAGGTTCGAGCTGGCCGAGCTCGGCGAGCCGGCGGCAATCGTCGACCTGCCGCTCGGCGAGCGGCACCAGTTCGCTGGCGACCTGCTGCGCCCGCGCGGCCGACGCCGCGGCCCGCTGCTCGGCGGCTGCCAGCGCGTGCACGGCTTCTTCGTGGCCCGCCCGCAGTGCCGTCGCCGCGAGGTCGCGTTCGGCGCTGGCGCGGGCGATCGCGCGGTCGTTGCCGGCCCACAGCGGCAGCGGCAGCACGAGGCCGAAGGCGGCGCGCGGCTGGGCGTCCTCTTCCTGCCAGCCCGGCGCTACCACCAGGTCGGGCCACTGTTCGCGCACCGCGAGTTCGAGCGCACGCTCGCTGCGACGGTGGGCGGCCAGCAGGCGGACGACGCGCGGCGTCGTCGCCAACGATCGGCGGCGGGCCTCGGCGTCGGCGAGGTGCGAGGTGGGTACGAGGTCCGGAACGAACGTCACGGCCGCTGCGGGATGCAGGCCGAGCAGGGCGCGCAGGGCGAGGTCGTGGGCGGCGATCGCGTCGGATGCCGCCGCATGCTCGAGTTCGCGCCGCGCGCGTTCGAGCGTGAACGCGCGCGCGTCCGGCTGCCGCAGCAGACCGTCGTCGGCGAGGCGACGGGCGACCGCTTCGAGGTCGCGCAACCGCGTGCACAGTTCGGCGAGCTGGTCGCGCCGCGCGTGCTCGGCGCTCCAACGCAGCCACGCCGCGTCGACGCCATCGACGGCGGCGCGTTCGGCCGCCCAGGCCGCGGCGATGCCCTCGTCGACGGTGGCGTCGGCGAGCGCTCGCTCGAGACCGAGCCGGCCGCTGATCGGCAGCGGCAGGGCGAGGGCGGCGCCGACCAGCCAGCGGTGCGGCACGTCGGCGAGGATGCGCGCGACGTCGAAGTGGAACTCGGGATCCGGCAGCACGCCGGCGTGCGCGGCATCGGCGGCGGCGACGCCGGCGGCGGCGCGGGCGAGTCGGCACGCAGGCTGGAAGCAGATCGCGATCCACCGCGCTTCCCGGCGGTCGATGCCGTCGGTGAGGTCGATCGCGAACGGCTCGGCGTCGGCGGGCTGCAGGGCCGCGAGGGTCGCTCTGTCCGGCAGGCGTGTGGCGAACGCGGCGGCGTGCGCGGCAAGGTCCACGGGTGCTGGCGCGTACGAGTGGCACGCGGCAGCGGCGGCGCAGACGGGCAACAGGAATCGGAGCATGCGGAGTCGGAGGTCGCGGAACGGATCGGCCCTGGCGGGCAGAACACGCGTGCGGAGCACGCGCCCGGTCCGGTTCGACTCAGAGCAGCAGCAGCGTCGTCGCGCGCAGGCGCAGGCGCCCGTCGGGGCGCGGCGGTCCGGTCGCCTGCGGCGGGCCGCGACGCAGCGTCGTCGGCGGCGCCACTACGGCGACCGTGGGCGGCAGCCACGCCGCCGCAGCGGCCGCGGCCGTGGGGGTGCCGCCCTTTGGCGGGGCGCCGAGTTCCGACGCGAACCCGAGGTGCTCGCAGTGCGGGTTGGCGGCGAGCGCATCCTGGTCGCCCTGCACGCCATCGTCGCGTGACGGCCCGCCACCGTGGGCGGCGTCGTGTTCACAGCAGGCCCCCGGCGCGTGCAGCCACTCGACGTGCGCCCGGCCGTCACCGGCCGAACAGACGACCAGCAGCCGCGGCAGGCCCGACACCACGATGGCCATGGCGATCGCCACGAGCCAGGTTGCAAGGTGTCGAGCGGCGTTCACGACGGGGGGACTCTCCGATACGGGACGGCGGCGGTCAAGGCATCGGTCCGCGTGGCGTCCCGGCTGCAGTCGAACGCGACCGTCACGGTTGCACGGTCACGACCAGCGCGTCGGAGGCGCCGAACGGCTGGCCGGCGCAGGTGTCGAGCCAGGCGAACTGCAGCGCGATGCTGGCGCCGGCGAGGGTCGCCGTCGGCGGCAGCGGCATCGGCAGCACCGCACTGCCGTAGGCGTCGACGCCGACGCCGATCGTGGTGAGGAAGGTGTTCAGATCGATCCAGGCGTCGATGCCGTGCACCGGTGTTGGCGTGGCGACCACCGCCGTCGCGGCAGCGGCGATCGCGGGAGCGCCCGCGGGGATGCCGCCGCAACTCAACGCGAACGCGGCCTCGCCGACGAACGGTCCGGAGCGCGCGCGCACGCGCGCGTTCCGTGCGCAGGCCCCGGACGGCGCGCCGTGCCGCGCCGTGCCGACAGGCAGTGCGGCGAGCTGGACGCAGAAGGCGTCGCCGCCGCCGCTGTAGGCCGTGCCGCCCGGCGTGATCGGGAAGGTGCTCGACCACGTGTGCCCGGTCACGACCAACTCGCCGCTGGCGTGCTGCTGCACGTCGACGGCCCATTCACTGGACTGCGCGCCCACCGTCGTCGCGTACTCGACCACGCTGCCGTCGCCGCTGGCGACGACGAGCCACCCGTCCTCGGTCTGCACGGTCGTCTTGTAGGCACCGCGCGTCAGCGGTGCGTTCGCCGACTGCGTCGACCCCACGGCCGCCACGCGGCCGCCGCCGAGGTCGACGCACCGTTCGAAGCGGTCGTTGCTGCCGCCGCCGTAGTAGCTGGCCCACAGGCTCGTGGTGCCGTCGCCCGACAGCTTCCACAAGAACGCGTCGCGCGCGCCGAAGTGCTGCGGGCCGAAGACGCCGGCCGATGTCGGCAGGCCTGGCCCGTCGATCTGGCCGCTGAACGTCAACGTGCCATCGGCGTGGGCGACCATGCCGCGCACGTACTCGTTGTTCGGCGTGCCGAGGTACGTGCACCAGCGCAGCGTCGAGCAGGTGCGATCGAAGCGCGCCGCGAAGCCGTCGGCGAAGTGCTCGGTGCCGCCGTTGTAGGTGGTGTCGTAGGCGCCCGGCGTCGCCAGCCCCACGGCCGAGTCGGTCGGTCCGGCCACGACGATGTCGTCGTCCGGCGTGATCGCCATGGCGTGGCAGTACTCTTCGTGGTCGCTGCCGCCGGCGTAGGTCGATCCGACCAGCGAGCCGCCATCGGCGGCGAAGCGCGTCACGAAGTAGTCGCTGTAGCCGACGCGCGTCGAACGGTGGGCCCCGGGCGTGACCGGGAAGTTGAGGCTGTGCACGTGGCCGCTGACCGCGACCTCGCCGTTCGCCGCGATCGCCATCGACGACGGATACTCGAGCATCGCGCCGCCGAGGAACGAGCTCCACACCAGGCTCTGGCCGTTGGCTGCGAGGCGGGTGACGAAGATGTCGCCGCCGCCGTACTGGTAGCCGTCGCCGGTGCCGTTGTGCGTGGTGTCGAAGGCACCGGCCGTGGTCGGGAAGTCGGTCGACGACGTCCAGCCGGTGACCACGACGTCGTTGCCGATCGTGCCGGCGGCGACCATGCGGTCGTTCTCGGCGCCGCCGAGGTACGTGCACCAGAGCAACGCGCCGTTCGCCGCTGCGAGCCGCGCGACGAAGCCGTCGCCGACGGCGAACGGCACCGGGTTGGCGCCGTTGTAGGTCGGGTCGAAGGCGCCTGCCGTTCCCGGCAACGTGGTCGACTGCGTCGAGCCGGTGACGAACGTGTCGCCGTTGGCGGCGACGGCCACGCCGTACGGTGTGTCGTAGCCGCCGCTGCCGAAGGTCGTCGACCAGCGCAGGTCCGGATCGATGAACAGTGGTTCGCCCGCATCGCGCATCGGGGCGTGGAAGCCGTAGCGACGTCCGCCGCGCAGCTCGAAGGTGCATGGCACGGAGCGGCGGTCGGCGGCTGCCCCGACGAAGGCGATCGGCGCCGACTGTCGCAGTTCGCCGCCCGCGGCGGTGAGCACGAGTTCGCCGGTGCGTGCGTCGATCGCCAGACGTTCCACGCCGCGGACCTCGAACTCGACCGCAGCGAGGTCGGCGCCAGGACCGACGTGGAGGTCGTAGGCGAAACCGTCGCCCCTGGCGGCAGCGCGCAGTTCGAGATCGACGTCGGGCGCGACGGCCAACTGGCGCACACGCGTGTGCACGGGAACGGCGTGCACGTGCCGATCGGGATCGGCGCCGAACAGGAAGTGGCACTCCGTTCCTGTCGCCTCGCCGGCGCTCGATGCAGTGGCGGCGCCGGTGTGCACCGCGATCGCCACATCGCCGCGGCCGGTGCGGAAGCCGTCGCGCGTGACGTGCAGCCAGGTGCCCTGCGTCGCTGCGGCGAAGAGCGCGGTCGATGCCCATTGCCCGTGGTTTGCGACGAAGCCGCGCACCGGCCCGAGGTCGACGGGCACCGGCCTCGCTGCCCGTTCCGTCCGTGGTCCGACGGCGGTGATGACGGCGGCGACGGCGGCGGCGATCGACGTGGCGACGAGAAGCTGGCGCATGCAGACCTCCTTCGCCACAGCCTAGCGGCGCGCGAGGCACTGCGCCGGTATCGAGGACGTCATTCGCCGGTCCGGCGCTCGCGCCGATCCGCGCGGTGCCGTAGACCAGCGACCCCGAGGTCCGCCATGCACCGAACCACGCGCCTGTTCGTTCCCGTCCTGCTCCCGCTCGCGCTCGCCGCGCAGGCACCCCCGGCCGTCGCCGATCCGAACGCCGTCGACGAGGCGGCGGTCGCCTTCTTCCTGGAGGAAGGGCTGCAGCGTTCGCAGGTGATGGAGCACCTGAGCTGGTTGTGCGACGTCTACGGTCCGCGCGTCACCGGCTCGCCGAACATGCGGCGGGCGCAGCGGTGGGCGACGCAGACGTTCAGCGCGATGGGCATGACGGCGCGCAGGGAGTCGTGGGGGCCGTTCGGGCGTGGGTGGCGCTGCGACCACGTGACGATGGCCGTCGTCGGCGAGAACCCGTGGCCGGTGATCGCCTACCCGAAGGTCTGGTCGCCGGGCGTCGACGGGCGCATCGAGGCCGAGGTCGTGCACGTGGCGGCGCTGACGAAGGAACAACTTCTGGCGACCGACCTGACCGGCAAGGTCGCGCTGGTCGACGACGTGCGGCCGATCAGCGAGCCGTTCGACGGCTACAGCAAGCGGCTCGAGGAGAAGGACCTGCTGCGGCTCGCCGACCAGCAGGCTGCCGAGGTGCAGCGGCCGGCGGATCGCGCCGCCGCGGCGCGCGGCGACAACGACTTCCGCATGGGCTTCCAGCGCAGCGAGGAGATGCGGCGCATCGTGCAGCAGAAGCGGCCGCTGGCGATGATCGATCGCGCAGCGAAGGGCGACTACGGCACCGTGTTCGTGCAGGGAGCGAGTGCCGTGCCGAAGCCCGATGCCGCACCCGGTGCGCGGGCCAGCGCACGCGACGTGGATGCCGACGTGATCCCGCAGTTCACGATCGCGGTCGAGCACTACAACCGCATGTGCCGGTTGCTGCAGAAGGGGCTGCCCGTGCGCGTGGCTCTCGAGTTGCGCGTGACGTTCTTCACCGACGACCTGAACGACACGAACGTCGTCGCCGACCTCGCCGGCGGGGATCCGGTGCTCGGCGGTGAGTTCGCGATGCTCGGCGCCCACATCGACAGCTGGCAATCCGGCACCGGCACGACCGACAATGGCTGCGGCAGTGCGGTGGTGATCGAAGCGAGCCGGCTGATCAGCGCGTGGAGCAAGAAGAGCGGCGTCAAGCCGCGGCGCACCGTGCGCGCCTGCCTGTGGAGCGGCGAGGAGCAGGGCCTGCTCGGTTCGCGCGCGTTCGTCGCCGAGCATCTGGGCACCGCGGCCGAGCCGAAGCCCGGGCACGAGAAGGTCGCCGGCTACTTCAACCTCGACAACGGCACGGGCCGGATCCGCGGCGTCTACCTGCAGGGCAACGACGCCGTCGCACCGATCTTCCGGCGCTGGCTGCGGCCGTTCCACGCGCACGGCGCGTCGACGCTGACCCTCGACGACACCGGCGGCACCGACCACCTCGCGTTCCATGGCGTCGGCGTGCCGGGGTTCCAGTTCATCCAGGATCCCGTCAGCTACAGCACGCGCACGCACCACAGCAACATGGACGTCTGGGACCATGCGGTCGCCGACGACCTGAAGCAGGCATCGGTGATCATGGCGAGCTTCGTCTGGCACACCGCGCAGCGCGACGAACGACTGCCGCGGCACCAGGTCGCGCCGCGCGAGGGTCGGCCGGGCCGGCCGGGCGGCGCGGGCAACGGAGGGCGCTGAGTGCGTCGTGGGTGGGCGAGCCTCTTGGTGCTGGCCGCCGCCTGCGCCACGCCTCCGACGTCGCTGCCGGTGCGCGGCGACCTGCCGCGCACGATCGCCATCTGGCCCGACGTCGGCGCCGAGTTCGCAGCGGCGCGCGCCCTGCTGCTGACGGGCCTCGAGCCCGCGCTGCGCGCCCGCGGCTACAGCGTCGTGCCGGCCGACGTCGCCGCCGAACTGCTCCGCGCCGCCTCGCCCGACGGCAGGCGCCCGACGCCGGCGGCCAGCGGTCGCGTGCTCGCCGCCGAAGCGGTGCTGCAACTCGTGCCCAACGACTTCGGCGTCGTCGGCGTGGATCCGCTGCGTGAAGCGACCTGGGATCTCGAGTGGCGCCTGGTGTCGACGCAGGGTGCTGGAATCGTCTGGTCGTGCCCGCAGCGCGGCAGTTGGCGGCGCGCGACGGACGACGGCCGGGATCCGCATCGTGCACTCGACGCTCCGCCCGAGGTGGTGCCGTTCGGCGGCGGGCCGCGCAACTGGCGCGACGCCGCGGAACTGGTCGCTGCCTTGCACCGGCAAGCCCTCTCGCGGCTGCCGTCGAGGCCACGATGAACGTTCCTGTCGTGCCGTATCCGGGGCTCGTCGTGCCCACGCTGGCCGTCGCGTTCCCGCGTGCGCTCGGCGACGTGCCGGTGCCCGCCTGGCTGCTCGCTCTGCTCGCCATCGACGGGCAAGCGCCGCTGCGCTCGAACGACCTGGTGCGGGCGGCCGTGCGCGACGTGTTGCGAGTCCACGGCTACCGGCCGACCGGCCGCGGCAAGCCGTCGTCCGAGTACCTGCGCTCGGCGATCGAGCAAGGCAAGCTCGGCTCGATCAACGCCGCCGTCGACGCCGGCAACGTGGTGTCCCTGCACTCGGGCCTGCCGATCAGCGTGGTCGATCGCGATTGCCTGCGCGGGCCGCCGCGCATCGACGTGCCGGGGCCTGGCGCCTGCTACGTGTTCAACCGCAGCGGCCAGACGATCGACGTGGCGGGCCTCGTCTCCCTGCACGACGACGAGGGGCCGTGCGCCAACGCCGTGAAGGACGCGCAGCGCACGAAGACGAGCCCGGCGACGACGCGGGTGCTGGCGATCGTGTGGGGGGCCACCGATCCCGACCCTGGGCATGCGGCAGCGACGGCTGCCTGGCTGCGCGACGTCTTCGTGCGGCTCGGCGCCGCGGTCGACTGACCGTCAGCCGGCCATCCAGCGAGCGTGGGCTTCGCCGGTGGTCGCGAGGTAGTCCGGGCGGACCCGGTCGCGCAGGAACACGGCGTAGAGCGCCTGCACGATCTCGTGCAGTGCGAGCCAGTTCGCGGCGCGGTCGGCGGTGCGGTCGACGTCGGATTCACACTCCTCGGCGTCCTCGGGCAGCCGGACGCCGCCCAACGTCAGGGTCGCGGCGTCGAGCGTCGTGGTCCACTGCCGCGAACCCTCGGCCACCAGCAAGCGGGCCTTGGCGAGGCGGTGCCCCTGGCGGAGCGCAGTGCGTGCCTCGGCGGTGCGTGTCGGCAGGCCGCGGCGCAAGGTCTGCTGCGTCTCGTCGTCGCTGCCTGCCGCGAAGGCGAGGAAGTCGTCGAGCGCCACGCCGACGACGCGACCGCCCGGCAGCGTGAACTCGCCGCCGTCGGTCTCCCAGCGGAACCACAGCCAGGTCAGGAACTCCTCGCCGAGGAAGCCGTGCGTCGCGATTGCCTGGTCGGGCGTGTTCATGCGTCCTCCACAGCGGCGCCCGGAGCGATACGGGTCGTCGTCGTCCGTGCGATCGTTCCCGCCTTCTCGTGCCGCGGCCAGCGCACCGGTTCGAGGCGCTCGAGCCGGTGCGCCGCCTCGTTGCCGAGCCCGGCGCGCAGGCCCGCGACGAGCGGATTGCTGCGCTCGAGCGGCAGGCCGAAGGTCTCGAAGAACAGCTTGCCGAACACCTCGCGTGCGTTCTTGCTGCTCGCGAACAGCATCACGGTGCGCCGTTCGTGCCACAGCAGCGCGTCGACGAGCGTGATCGTCGGCAAGACGCGCGGCAACAGCGTCTCGGTGAGGTCGTCCTTGAGCTCGCGGCGTTCGCGGGCCGACAGCTTCTTGCCGCGCGCCTTCTCGGCGGCGTCGCGCCGGATCTGCAGCCACTTCATCGGCAGCTTCTTCTTGTCGATGCGGAAGCGCAGCCAGGTGCCGTTGCCGCCGTCGAGGTCCTCGGACGCGAAGCTGTCGCCGGTCGGATCGAGCGGCGTCACCCAGCCGACGGACACTTCCTCGCTGGCCGCGGTCTCGATGCTGCGGAACCGGCGCTGCTGCAGGGCGGCTGCGAAGGCCGCGTCGCGCGGATCGGTCAGCTCACCGTGCCAATGGAACAGGACGATGCTGCCGCTCTTCCGGAGCGCGGCCATGGGAACTCCCGGGTGTCGAGCGAAGGGGGCGAGGCAGCGAAACGCGGCGGCAGATCAGCCGCCGGTCTTCTCTTGCTTCTTGGGCTCTTGCTTCTTGGCCTCTTCCTTCTTGGGCTCGTCCTTCTTGGGCTCTTCTTGCACCTTGATCGGTGCACCGCCTGGCGTGTCGCCCATGTCGACCCCCAGGGCTTCGAGTTGCTTGCGCAGTTCGTTCGCCCGCGCGCGCAACGGCCCGGCCTTCTGCAGCGACGCTTCATCGCCCGCCTCGAGCAGATGGCCGATGTCGGCGTCGAGCTGCGAGATCTCCGCCATGATCTTGCCGGTGGGGCTTTCCTGGAACGGCACCGGCGTGACGTGGCGCGTGAAGAACGTCGGCAGCATGTCGAGGACCGCCTGATCGCGGACCAGGATGTCGACTTGCCCCGTGTTCATCGCCGCGTGGACGTTCTGGATGGCCCCGAGTTCGGTGGTGTAGGGGACCAACACCACGGTGCCGGTCCGCCGATCGGGAGCGGGTGGCGTGCCCTTCTCGGCGCTGTCGATCTGCAGCAACACGAGCCCGTTCAGGTGGCGGAACGGCTGGGCCCGCTTCCCGACCTCGGTCGAGAACGCCGCGATCTCCAGCCTCGCTCCGAACGCCGAATTGCGCGTGATGTTGACCGCGCCGCCGGGCGCGGCGCCCGAGATCGTGCCGACCGACTTGGCGAGTTCGGTCATCGACTTGCCGGCGGCGACCTGGGCCTCGACGTCGGCCATGCGCTCTGCGACGTCGGAGTCGGGGAAGTGCGAGGCGAACACTTCCGTGCGGATCAACTCGTACAGCGCCCGTTGCGCCCGCATCTTCTCGTCGGGCTGGCCCGGCGAATCGGCGAGCCACTGCATGAGGTCGTCGAACGCCCGCTGCGAGATGGCGCGGCCGTTCGCCGCCAGCATCGTGCCGGTGGGGTGGTTCGCCATCTCTTCCGGCGTGGCGATGCGCGCCAACCTCGGCTTGGTGTCGGGAGCGGCCGTCGGAACGGGTGCCGGTGCCGCCCGGTTGCTGCCCGCGTCGATCGAGCGGAACGACTGCGGCTTGCCGGTGAGCTTGTCGGCCAGGAGCCGCTTCTGGTTCTTGCCGCGATCCTGCACGTAGCGGATCTCGCGCAGCAGCCGCTCCTTCTCGGCCGCAAGGTCTGCGGCCTCCTGCTCCGGCGACTTCGGCTTCGCCTTGTCGGGGTCCTGCGCGGCGGGCACTGGCTGGCCGATGGGCGGCACCAGTGGATTCGTGGGGATCTGGGCGGTGGCGAGGCCTGCAGTCAGCAGGAGGACGGTGGCTGGGCGGAGGACCATGGTGGAACTCGTTTGGCGAGCCGGCTCGCGGCTGGCGGGGCAAGCATGAAACCGGCATCCGGCGCAGGCTGCAAGTGGCAGCCGTGGCTCGGACGCAGTTGCCCTTGGGACGTCGGCTGCGACGTCGCCGCTAACCGCCGCCGCCACGGCCACCGGCGCCGCCGTTGCCACCGGCGCCGCCGCGGCCGCCGAGCCGTCGCGCGTCCGGCGACCGCGGTGGCAGCTCGAGCTTGCCGAGCAACTCGCGTTCGCGATCGAGCAAGTGCTGCTCCTCCTTCTCCGCCGCCGCGAGGTCCTTCTCCGCCTCGGTCTTCTTCGCCTTGTCGGCGCCGGCCTTGGCGTGTCGTTCCTTGGCGATCTGCTTCTTGCCGAGCGCTTGCTCGAGATCGCGCACGAAGCCGCCGTAGTCCTTGGCGAACGCCGTCAACGATGGCTTGACGACGCCGCGCGCCGCCGCGACGAGCGCGTCCTCGAGCGACTTCGGGCTCGCCTTGTAGCCCGACATCGCGACGACATCGGCGGCCTTGCCAGTCTTGTCGAACACGACGAACGCCGGCGCCTGCTTCTGGAACTTGGCGGCCAGCAGCGGCTCGGTGCGCAGGTCGATGCGGCCGCAGTGGAAGCAACGCAGCATGATCCCGAGTTCGTCGCCGCCGAGCACCGTGCGTTCGAACTGCTCGCGCACCGTCGCTTCGTCGCTGCTGTCGACCAGGTAGAGCACGGCGAGCTGGCCGCGGCCTGTTGCGGCGCGAACGAGGTCGGTCTGGGCGAGGTCGCCGGCCTGGTCGCCGGACGGCAGCGGGCCCTTGACGTCGGTGAAGAAGGCGCCGACGCGGTTCTGGATCTCCTCGGCGCGGCCGCGGCCGCGACCTTGCGCGGTTGCTGGTGCCAGCGCGAGGAAGAGAGCGGCAGCCAACGACGAGAACGTGGCGAGGTGCATGTGTGACCTGGGCGCGCTTGGGCGGGCGCGACGATCACGGATTCTGGCCGGTGGCCGGTAGGTGCCAGCAGGTCGCCCTGCATCACGTTCGTATCAGGGCGCGACGGCGAGCGCGCGGCGCCGCAGGCCATCGCTCGGCGTGAAGCGTGGCGCGGTCCGCGCCAGCGCATCGAGCGCTGCGGTGATCGTGCGCAGACCCTCGCGTGCGGCGAACTGCGTGATGCCGCCGGTGTGCGGCGGGAAGCCCATGCCGAGCACCAGGGCCAGGTCGAGGTCGCCTTCGTCCAGCGCGACGCCCGCATCGAGGCAGCGGTAGGCCTCGTCGACGAGCGGGTAGATCAGGCGCTGCACGAGTTCGCTGCGGCTGGCGGTGCGTGCCGGCACGCCGCCGCACGCGCGCAGCATCGCCACGATCGCGCGGCCGGGCCCCGGGCCAGCACCGTCCTTGCCGTAGAGGCCGCCGCCGGACTTGCGGCCGAGCACCTTCGCGTTGCTCATCGCGGCGAACAACTCGCTCGGCTGCATGCGGTCGGGGAATGCCGCGTGCATGACGGCGCTGACCTTCGCGGCGACGTCGAACCCGATCTCGTCGAGCAAGCGGCACGGGCCCATCGGCATGCCGAAGTCGAGCATCGCGGCGTCGATCGCTTGCGCACTCGTGCCCTCGAGCAGCAGGCGCGCGGCTTCGTTCACGTACGGCGCGAGGCAGCGGTTGACCAGGAAGCCCGGGGCGTCGGCGACGACGACCGGCACCTTGCCGAGGCGCAGCGCCAGGCGGCAGGCGGTCGCGACCGTCGCATCGCTCGTCGCCTTGCCGCGGATCACCTCGACCAGCGGCATCTTCTCGGGCGGGTTGAAGAAGTGGATGCCGACGACGCGTTCGGGGTTGGGCACGGTCTCGGCCATCGCCGCGATCGACAGTGAGCTGGTGTTGGTCGCTGCCACCGCAGTCGCCGGCAGACCACGCGCGACGGCGTCGGCGAGCAGCCGCTGCTTCTGGCCCAGGTCCTCGACCACGGCTTCGAGCCACAGATCCGTCGTCGTCAGTTGGCCGGCGTCGGTGCCGACGGCGAGGTGGTCCTGCGCGGCCGTGACCTCGTGCGCAGCGAGCTGGCCGCGGCGGGCCTTCTGCTGCAGCGTCTGCTGCAGGCGCGCCTTGGCGCGGGCCAGCGGGGCGAGGTCGACGTCGACGAGTCGCGTCCACGTGCCCTTCTCGGCGAGCAGGCCGGCGATGCCAGCACCCATCACGCCACCGCCGACCACGACGGCGCGTGTGCAGTCCGTGGCGCCAGCACCGCGGCCGAGGCGCTTCTTGCGTTCGCCGAGCACGAACAAGTGCACGAGCCCACGGCACGCCGACGTCACCACCAACTCGCCGAGTGCCTGTGCTTCGGCTGCGGCGTGCTCCGCGATCGGCCGCGTGAACGCACGCACGCAGCTCTGCAGTGCTTCGGCAGGTGCGGGCAGGAAGCGGGCGGGGCCGGTGCGCAGCGCCTTCGCCGCGCGCGCGGCGACGAGCGCGCGCAGCGGCGTCTGGCTCGTCCACCACGCCAGGCCGCGCAGCGCGCGCGGCGCCGATGGCCGGCCCGCGGCGGCGAGTTGTTCGCAGCGTTCGCGCGCGATCTGCAGCAGCCGGCAGCTCGGCGCCACGCGATCGACGACGCCGGCCTTCTTCGCCTGGCGCGACCGCAGCGTGCGGCCGCGCAGCACGAGATCGAGCGCCTGCGGCAGGCCGACCAGGCGCGGCAGCGTCCAGGTGCCGCCGAAGCCGGGCAGGATGCCGAGCTTGACCTCGGGCAGGCCGAGCTGCGTCGAGGCGTGCTCGCTGGCGATGCGCGCATCGCACCACAGCGCGAGCTCGAGCCCGCCGCCGAGGCACGGGCCTTCGATGGCGGCGACGACCGGCACGCGCAGCGTGCTGCACCGCGCGAACACCGCGCGACCGCGTGCCGCCGCCACAGCACCCTCGTCGGCGGTGCGTACGCCTTGGATCAACGCGAGGTCGGCGCCGGCGCAGAACATCGCCGGCCCAGGACCCGTGACGATCAGGCCGCGCACGGTTCCCGCCGCGGCCAGGGCCTCGACGTCGTCCAGCGCCTGCGCGATCGCGTCGAGTCGCCCGCTGGTGATGGTCACGACGCTCTCGTCGGGTCCGCCGAGCCGCAGCGTGGCGATGCCGTCCTCGTGCGTGAGCACGACTCGAGGGGGTGCCGGTGCCACGCGCGGCGTGCCGCCTGGGGTGTCGATGCGTGTGGTCATGCGGCCTCCAGGACGACGGCCTGGCCCTGGCCGCCGCCGATGCACAGGGCGGCGAGGCCGTGCCGCCGGCCGCGCAGCCGCAGTTCGTGGGCGAGCGTCAGCAGCAGGCGCGCGCCCGTGGCGGCGATCGGGTGACCGAGCGCGATCGCGCCGCCGTGCACGTTCAGGAGCTCGGGGTCGATCGCGCCCAGTGCCTGCCGCAGGCCGAGTTCGCGCCGGCACCACTCGTCGTCGGCGAACGCGCGGCAACACGCGAGCACCTGCGCGGCGAACGCTTCGTTGATCTCGAACAGGTCGAGGTCGTCGAACGTCAGCCCGGCCTGCGCCAGCGCATCGGGCGTCGCGTGGACCGGTCCGAGCCCCATCGCCGCCGGCGCCAGTCCGGCGGTCGCGGCCCCGCGCACGATCGCGAGCGGCTGCAGGCCATGCCGGCGGCAGGCGGGCAGCGTCGCGCACAGCAGCGCCACCGCTCCGTCGGTGAGCTGGCAGCTGTTGCCAACGGTGACCTCGCCATCGCGGCGATCGAACGCCGGCGCCAGCTTCGCCAGCGCGCCCATCGACTGGGCCTGGCGCACGCCGTCGTCGGCGCCCACGGCCGCCGCGAACGAAGGTGGTGCGACGATCGGCGCGATTTCGCGGGCGAAGCGCCCTTGCTGCGCGGCGGCGGCGCGCACGTGGCTCTGCAGCGCGAAGGCGTCCATCGCCGCACGGTCGATCCCGAAGTCGCGCGCGAGCTGCTCGGCGGTGTCGCCCATGCGCAATCCGGTGGTCGGGTCGGTCAGCCCCTCGAGCACGGCGACTCGCGGCCGCAGCGCGCGCGGCCGCAGCGTCGCCAGCGCGGCGATTCGCTGGCGCAGCGACTTCGCGCGGCCGAGCCTCGTGAACATGCGCACGAGGTCGCTGCCCATCAGCAGCGGGTAGTTGCTCATCGACTCGGCGCCGCCGACGAGGAACACCTCGCCTTCGCCCGCCGCGGCCTTCTGGCGCGCCTGCAGCACCGCCTCGAGGCCCGACCCGCAGTTGCGCATCACGGTGACCGCCGGCGTGGCGACCGGGAGCCCGGCGCGCAGCGTCGCGACGCGGGCGACGTTCGCTTCGCGCGGATCGGGCCCGGCACAGCCGAGGATCACCTCGTCGATCGCATCGGCGCGGATCGGCACGCGATCGAGCAACTCGCGGAAGACGTGGGCCGCGAGGTCGGCGGCGAACGCGCCTTGCAGCGCGCCGCCCGCCTTGCAGAACGGCGTGCGCACGCCGGCCACGATCGCCAGGTCCTTGCTCGTGTCCGGCTTCATGCCTTGGGCCTGCCGTCGACGAAGCGGCGCTCCTTCATCTCGGTCTCCATGCCGATCTTCTTCAGCATCGAGTCGAGCTCGAGGAAGCGCACGTGGTTGGGCGACAGCTCGAGACGCGACAGGAACAGCTCACGCACACGCGCGGCGGCGGGTTCGGGCTGGCTGCCGGCGCGCAGCGCCAGATGGACGGTCAGCTCGTCGAGTTCGAGCGGGTCGTCGTCCTTCTTGCGCAGTTCGATCTGCCACTCTTCGACCTCCGGCATGCTGCCGAGCAGCACCGCGCAGTCCTCGAGGTTGACCAGCGTGCCCTTCACCTTGAGCAGCTGCAGGTCCTTCAGGCTCGACTCGCGCGTCAGGTCGCTGCTGATGCGCGGCACGGTGCGGCCACAGTGCGGGCACGGCCCGTACTGCAGGCCGCCGCGCACGCGGTCGCCGGTGCGGTAGCGGAACACCGTGCTGGCGCGCGCGTGCAGCGGCGTGAACACCAGTTCGCCGTCGTGGCCTTCGGGCACGACTTCGCCGGTCGCCGGGTCGATCACTTCGAAGACGGCGAGGTCGGGGTAGGTGTGGTAGCCGGTGTAGGCGTTGTCCGGCGTCGGGCACTCGGCGAACGCCATGCGCGCCTCGGTGAAGCCGTAGGTGCCGAACACGCGCACGTCGCGCGCGCCGAGCTGGTCGAGCAGGGCGGTGATCTTCGCCTTCAACCCGGGCGGCACGCGTTCGGCGCCGAGCACGACGCAGCGCAGCGACGACAGGTCGAGCCGTTCGGCGACCGCGCGGCGCAGCAGGTGGTAGACGTAGCCCGGCACGCCGATCAGCGCGTCGGCGCGCAGCCGTGTCAGTGCGCGCAGGTCGCCGCTGCTTCCCATCACCTTCCCGCCGCCCGTCGACAGCGCCATCATCCCGGTCGCCTGGCCGGCGAAGAACACCTGCCAGAACGCGAGATGCGGCGCGTACGGGAACACGTTGGCGATCCGGTACTCGCGGTCGAGCCCCATCACGTCGACGAGGCGCGCCCCGGTCGTGTGCAGGTTGGCGATGTCGTGCGGCGAGTAGAAGAACGGCACCGGCTCGGCGGAGCGGCCGGTCGTGAAGGTCATGAAGCACGGCGCGAACTCGTCGCGCACGCGCTGCCGCGCCGCCGCGCCGCCGTGCGTCCACTTCTGCCAGAGCAGCGGCAGCTTCTTGCCGAGCGGCCACGACGCGCGGATCGACTCGGGGGTGGGCTGCAGGATGAACTGCTTGAACTTCTGCGGGTCGTCGGGCCCCGGCAGCAGGTCGCGCTTCTGCGTGAACGGCAGCCGCCGCAGGTCGTCGACGGTTCGGACCTGCTCCGGCCGGACCCCGGCCGCGTCGAACAGTCGCCGGTAGTACGGCGAGAACGGGTACAGGTATTCGCGGACGTAGCGCGCGAGCAGCGCGTCCTGCAGCGAGCGCTGCTCGCCGCGTCCGAGCCGCTGCAGGCGAAGCCAACCGGTCATTCGTGTACGCGTCTCCCTGGTGTCCTTGGTACTAGTTGTCGGACGCGCGCAGTTGCCGCCTTCAGGCAACCTCGGAACCCGGCCGATCTAGAAGCCACGGCGCGGTCCCGTTGCGGGTCGGCGCGGTTCTCGAACATGCCGAACGCGCACTCCGTCCCGGCCCGCCCGCGCAAGACGGTGCTCGTGCTCGGCGGCGGCGGCATGCGCGGCTTCTGCCACATCGGCATCGTTCGCGCGATCGAACGCCTCGGCATCCCGATCGACGAAGTCATCGGCACCAGCATGGGGGCGGTGATGGCGGGCCTGTTCGCGGCCGGGCGCGACAGCCACGAGATGGAAGTCGCCGCGCGCGAGATCTCGCTGAAGGACTACTTCCGGCTCAACCTGCTGAAGTTCCTGGTGCGCGGCTACCGGCACGCGTCGGTCTACAAGGGCCGCACGTTCCACGAGCTGCTGCGGAAGTGGCTGCCGCACGGGCGCTTCGCCGACCTGAAGAAGCCGTTCTTCTGCAACGCGCTGTCGTTGACCACCGGCGCCTCGCGGTTCTTCGGCATGCCCGGCGCCGTCGACGTGCCGGTCGCCGACGCGGTCTACGCCAGTGCCTGCCTGCCGACGATCTTCGAGCCGCTGCCGATCGGCGGCGACTGGTTCGTCGACGGCGGCATGACCGAGACGCTCGGCCTGCGCATCGCCAAGGCGCGCGGCGCGGACCTGGTGATCGCGGTCGATCTGTCGCACCGCGACATGCACACGCCGCGGTCGTACCGGGCGAGCCTGCCGCACATCCTGTTCCAGACCTACGAGGTGATGGGGCAGGCGCTCAACGAGCACAACCTGCACCGCTACGTCGACGAACGCACCGTCGTGATCAAGCCGATGGTGAGCCACCTCGGCCTGCTCGACATGCCGGACGTGCGCGAGATCGTGCGGATCGGCGAACGGCAGGCGATCGAGGTGCTGGCCACACATCCGCTGACCCGCTGGCTGTGCGACGCCGCCGTCGTCGCCGACGTCGACCGCGGTGCTGGCGCTGTTCGCGACCATGTGGCGCTGCACGTCGACATGAACGCCTGCATCCACTGCGGCATCTGTGCGGCGACGTGCGCCACCGCGGGCTTCGCGGCCGTGCCGCTCGGCGACGTGGTGCGCAAGCTGCACAACTACGAGTGCACGCGCGACATGGCCTGCGAACGCAACTGCCCGACCGGCGCGATCCGCCTGGGCAATCTGTAGGGCGCGGTTACCGGAGGCCCTCGAGGAAGGCTCGTAGCGGCGCGAATGCGGCGGCGCCCAGGTCGAAGCGATTGGCGCGCGCGCCGGGCCCGAGCCGCGGGTCTTCGTCGTTCTCGATCGCGAGCAGCGACCCGATCAGGCCCTTGTGTAGGCTCTTCGGCGTCGAGCCGGCCGACTTCATGCAGCGATGGAAGGTCTCGATGCACGCGCGCTTGGCGGCGTTCTGCGGGTGGGCCGCCCACGCGCTCCAGACCAGGGTCTCGAGTTCGCCGACGTCTTCGTCGCCGCCGCCGGGAACGACGAAGAACCCGACCTTCGCCTTGGACCGCGACGCCTTCCAGGAGCCGTCTACGCCCAGGTCGGCTCCGGTCGTCCGCGTGAGCAGGTTGGCGAGGCTGCGGCGTGTGTCGGTGGGTGCAGCATCGGCGTCGATGAGGACGCCGATCGCCTTGGCGCGCGCTAAGCGCTCGGGGTCGATCCAGACCTCGATCTCCTTCAGCAGTTCCGTCTTGCTCTTGCACTCCTTGATGAAGCACGAGCCCGGTTCTCCGAGTCGCGGGAACCCCATGTGTTCGAGCAGTTCGGCCGCGAAGTGGAGATCGCTGTACCCCTCGACCAACAGGAAGCGATCGTGGTCCTCCTCCCGGGGACGTCCTCTCATCGCAGGTCGACGTCGCCTTGGATCGCCGCCTCGATCAGGCTGCGGTCGAGCACCCGGCCCTGGACATCGAGCGGCTTGTCGGTCTCCGAACGGAAGAGCTGCACGATGCTGAAATCGTAGTCTGGCTCAGTGGACATGGCTTCGTGCGCTGCTTCGACGCACTCGTAGCTGTGCGTCGTGACGAAGACCTGCACGCCGCGGTCGCGCGCGACGGTGGCGATTCCCCGCCAGAGTTGAGGCAGGAGCGAGTAGTGCAGGCCGTTCTCGACCTCGTCGACGAGGCAGACATCAGTCTTCTGCGCAAGCAGCTCCGAGAAGAGGGCGACCAGTCGACTCATGCCATGACCTGCCTGCGCCAGTGGCATGCGCTCGGAGAGCCCGAGGTCCAACTCGATGAAGGGCGCTTCTCCTTGCGGAGCCCGGACGCGGACCTTCTTCAACCGCGGGTCGACTCTGCGGAGCATGTCCTCCATGCTCTCCTCGCCGTCCTTGCGGCTCAGGACGAGATCCAGCAGTTGTGTGAGGGCATCCTGCGTTCGCGGCCCCAGCGACACGACGCGACAGTTCAGTTGCGCGAAGTTGCGACCAACCGCCATCTCGAATGCTGGCGTGTCGACGTGCTTGACCCCGTGTAGCCATGGCCCACCCTTGCTCAAACGGTGTAGAGGACCCGCCATGAGAACTCGGCTCTCGGAGGGTTCACGCAGGATCCATGCCTCATCCCGCGTGCCGTCCCGCACGAGCCAGCGGAAGTAGTCACGCTCCGTGTTCGGGGGCTGCGTTCGCAGTTGTCTCGGGATCTCGTTGTGGAGGAGCGGCGGCTGGCACGACAGGAAGATCGCCTCCAGCAGCGACGTCTTCCCGCAGTTGTTCTTGCCGACGATCAGATTGACTCGCCTGAGCCCATCTAGCTCGAGCTTCTCGAACCCGCGGAAGTTCCTGACCACTAGCTTGCGGATCACGCTCGCGAACATAGCGACGGCGGCGCTCCCGCTGAAGTCGTAGCTCCTGGGGCTGGCGGTCATGCTGGATGGGTCCGGAGCGCGGGGAAACTCGTCAAGTCGATGGGGCACGCGCGCGTCCGGGGCCATCGTGCGAGACGGGCTCTCCATGGAAGTGCGCGACCGGGGGTAGCCGTAGGTGCGGCCCAAGGAACAGGCGGCGTTCGTGTTGACGAGGCGCTGTTCCTCGCCGACCGCTCGCGCGTGACGATGCGTCGTTGGAAAATACCCACGACCGCGCACGGATTGCGCCGGCGATCGGCCACACTGCGCCCGCCACGCGTCCGCCCGCCCGCCCCGCATGAAGCGTCGAACCATCGTCCTGCTCGTCCTCGGCCTGTCCGTCGCCGGCCTCGTCACCTGGCAGTCGCTGCGGCCGACGCCGCCGATCCTGGTGGTGACGGCGAAGGTCGAACGCCTGCCGGCGCTGCGTTCGATCGTGTCGGCGACCGGCGAGATCCGCGCCAAGGAGTTCGTCGACATCCAGGCCGAGGTCGCCGGCCTGATCACCGAACTGCACGTGCGCGAGGGCGGCAGCGTGCAGAAGGGCGACGTTCTGCTGCGGCTCGACGACCTGCAGCTCAAGGCCGAACAGGACGGCGTGCGCGCGCAGGTGGGAGCCGGTGAAGCGGACGTGCGCAGCGGGGACGTCGGCGTCGCCACCGCCGAGGCCAATCTGGCCGCCGACGACACGGCGCTCGCGAACGCCCGCCTCGAGGCCGAACAGGCGGCGACCTCGCGCGACCGCGCCAAGGCGTCGTTCGCGCGCAAGAAGGAACTGCACGACCAGCAGCTGATCGGCAGCGAGGAATTCGAGGTGGCGGCGGCCGAGGCCCGGCTCGCCGAGCAGCGCTGGCAGTGGAACGAGGCGCGCATCCGCCAGGCGGAGTCGAGCGTCGCGGCCGGGCGCACGCGGGTCGACGCGGCCAAGGCCCAGCGCGACGCGGCGTGCCGGCGGCTCGAAGCGGTGCAGGCGTCGCTCGCCCGCGCCACCGACATGGTCGGCAAGACGACGCTGCGCGCGCCGCTGTCGGGGTTGATCACCAAGCTCAACGTCGAGAAGGGCGAACGCGCGGTACCCGGCATCCAGAGCAACCCGATCGCGACGTTGATGACGATCGCCGACATGTCGGTCATCGAGGCCGAGATCCGGGTCGCCGAGGCGGACATCGTCGACGTGTCGCTCGGAGCTCCCGCCGAAGTCGAGGTCGACGCGATGCGCGACGTGAAGTTCGCCGGTGTCGTGACCGAGATCGGCCAGAGCCCGATCCAGAACACGCAGTCGGGCAACACCCAGAGCCAGGACGGCAAGGAGTTCAAGGTGGTCGTGCGGCTGACGTCGCCGCCGCCGACGCTGCGGCCGGGCTTCACGGCGACGGCCGAGATCGTCACGGCCACGCGCAGCGACGTGCTGGTGATCCCGTTCCAGGCGCAGACCGCGCGCGAGGTCGAAGTCGACGCCGCGGGCCGCTACGTGCCGCCGCCAGAACCGGAGCCCGACGCGATCGAGGTGCCGTTGACCGCGGCCGAGCGCGCGAAACGAAAGGAGCTGAAGGGCGTGTTCGTGCGGCGCGATGGGCGCGCTCGCTTCGTGCCGGCCGAGTTCGGCGTGGTCGGCGAGACGATGGACGTCGAGGTGGTGTCGGGCCTGCAGCAGGACGACGAGGTCATCAGCGGCCCGTACCAGGTGCTGCGCACGTTGAAGGAGTGGGACCGGGTCGCGCTCGATCCGAAGCGCATGCAGAACGCGGGCGCGGGCAGCCAGCGATGAGCGGCGAGGAGGTCATCCGCGCCGAGCAGCTCACGCGTTCGTTCGTGATGGGCAGCAACACCGTGCACGCGTTGCGCGGCGTCGACCTGGTGATCCGGCGCGGCGAGTACGTCGCGATCATGGGGCCGTCGGGCTCGGGCAAGTCCACGCTGATGAACCTGATCGGCTGCCTCGACACGCCGACCAGCGGGCGCTACGCGCTGAACGGCACGCCGGTCGAGCAGCTGGGCCCGGACGACCTCGCGCGCATCCGCAACCAGGAGATCGGGTTCGTCTTCCAGACCTTCAACCTGCTCGCGCGGGCCAACGCGCTGCGCAACGTCGAACTGCCGCTGATCTACGGCGGCGTGCCGCCGGCGGAACGGCGGGCGCGGGCCGAGCGCGCGCTGCGTGAGGTCGACCTCGGCGACCGCATGACCCACCTGCCGAACCAGCTCTCGGGCGGCCAGCGCCAGCGCGTCAGCATCGCCCGCGCACTGGTCACCCAGCCAGCACTGCTGCTCGCCGACGAGCCGACGGGGAACCTCGACAGCAAGACCTCCGACGAGATCATGGGTCTGTTCGACCGCCTGCACCGCGCCGGCAACACGATCATCGTCGTCACGCACGAACGCGACATCGCCGACCGCGCGGCGCGCATCGTGACGATCCGCGACGGCCGCGTCGCGGCCGACGAGCTGCGCGCGCGCGCCGCGGCGGAAGCACGGTGAACCTGGTCGAGTCAGCGCGACTCGCCGTCGAGTCGATCTGGGCGAACCGCTTGCGGTCGTTCCTGACGCTGCTCGGCGTCATCATCGGCATCGCGTCGATCATCGCGACTGCGGCGGTGATCCAGGGGCTCAACACCTACGTCAGCGACAAGCTGTCGAACCTCGGCAAGGGCGTGTTCACCGTGCAGCGGCTCGGCCTGATCACCAACCGCCAGGAGTTCCTCGACGCGGTGCGCAAGAACCGCCGACTCACGTCGGAGGACGCGCTCGCGATCGCGGAACGTTGCCCGACGGCCGCCACCGTCGCCTGGGAAGTGCGTTCGAGGCTGGACCTGAAGCGTGGTCAGGACGAGCTCCGCGAGGTCGACATCGGCGGCATCACCCCGGCGATCCTCGAGATCGAGCCCTACGACGTCGCCGACGGACGCATCCTCGCCGAGCACGAGGGCGACAGCGGCGCTCCCGTCGCCTTCATCGGCCACGACATCGCCGAGCGGCTGTTCCCGGGCGTCGACCCGATCGGCAAGCAGCTGCGCGTGAAGGGCATCGACCTGCACGTCGTCGGCGTCGCCAAGAAGAAGGGCAGCTTCCTCGGCTTCTCGCAGGACAACTTCGTCAAGATCCCGTTCCGGCTGCACTGCAAGCTGTTCGGCGCGCACCGCTCGGTCAACATCAGCGTGCAGGCCCGCGACCCGGCCCGCATGGCCGAGACGATCGACGAAGTGCGCGCCGTGCTGCGCGCGCGGCATCACCTCGAGCCGGGCGATACCGACGACTTCGAAGTCGTGACCGCCGAGGGCATCAACAGCCTCTGGCGCAACCTGACGGCGACGATCTTCAGCGTCGCGTTGTTCGTGGTCGGCATCTCGCTGGTCGTCGGCGGCATCGTGATCATGAACATCATGCTGGTCAGCGTCGTCGAGCGGACGCGCGAGATCGGCGTGCGCAAGGCGGTCGGAGCGCGCCAAAGCGACATCGTGCGGCAGTTCCTGATCGAGTCGGTGCTGCTGTCGTGTCTCGGCGGTGCGGTCGGGATCGCGATCGCGTGGAGTGCTTCGGCGTTGCTGGCGGCGAAGACGCCGTTGCCGGCCGAGTTTCCGTTCTGGGCGCCGCCGGTCGCGTTCGTGATCTGCACGGCGATCGGCGTGTTCTTCGGCATCCACCCGGCGCGGCGCGCCGCGCGGCTCGACCCGATCGAAGCCCTGCGCGCGGACTGACCATGCGCCGACTCGTCGCCATCACCGAGAACGTCAAGCTGGCGTTCGAGACGCTCGGCGCCAACCGCTTCCGGTCGTTCCTGACCGTGCTCGGCATCTTCATCGGTGTGCTGCTGGTCGTCACCGTCGCCGCGGTGCTCAACGGATTCCGCCAGTCCGTCGTCGATCAGGTCGAGCAGTTCGGCACCGACAACGTCTACATCACCCGGCTGCCGTTCGTGCAGCTCGGACCGATGTCGCGCGAGATGCGGGCTCGCAGGCCGCTGCGGCTCGAGGACGCCGAGGCGATCCGCCGGCACTGCCCGTCGGTCGAGATCGTGTCGGCGGGCATCCGGGTGCCGATGTTCCTCAAGCGTGCGCAGAACGGCCGCGAGGAGATCGACAGCCCACGCGTGCGCGGCGTGTTCCCGGACAACGTCGAAGTCGCCAACCGTGTGCTCGCCGAGGGCCGATTCTTCACCGAGGAGGAGAACGAGCACCGCGTGTCGGTCGTCGTGCTCGGGCATGCGTCGGCGCAGGCGCTGTTCCCCAACGGCGGCGCCATCGACAAGGAGATCCTCGTCGACGGCCGCAAGTTCCGCGTCGTCGGCACGCTCGAGAAACGCAAGGAAGGGCCGTTCGGCGGGCAGAACGAGGAGGACACGCTGCTCCTGGCGCCGTACTGGACGATGCGCCGCTTCTATCCGGGCGAGGACGAACACTTCCTCGCCGCGCGCTGCCGGCCCGGCGAGATGACGGCTGCGCTCGACGAGATCGCGCAGGTGCTGCGAAAGCAGCGTCGCGTGCGATGGAACGAGGAGAACGACTTCGAGGTCGGCACCGCCGACACGCTGATCCAGGCGTTCGACGAGATCGTGTTCGCGACGCTGGCGGTGATGTTCCTGCTGTCGACCGTCGGCTTCATGGTCGGCGGCATCGGCGTGATGAACATCATGCTGGTGTCGGTGAAGGAGCGGACGCGCGAGATCGGCCTGCGCAAGGCCGTCGGCGCGCGTTCCGCCGACATCCTCGGCCAGTTCCTGGTCGAGGCGATGGTGCTGTGCACGATCGGCGGGCTCGCGGGGCTGGTGGTCGCCGAGGGTCTGCTGTGGCTGGTGGGGCTGGTGGTGCCGGAACTGGTCGCGAGCACGCCGGTCTGGGCGCGCGTGTTCGCGTTCGCGGGTTCGGCGAGCGTCGGGCTGTTCTTCGGGTTGTGGCCGGCGTGGAAGGCGGCGCGGCTCGATCCGGTCGAAGCGCTGCGCTGGGAGTGAGCGCGGCGGGTTTCCGATAGCCGAGGGGGTTTCTTTCATTTGGCCGAGGTGGTTCCTTTCGATCAGCCGAGGGGGTTCCTTGCATTCGGCCGAGGCTGCGGGCACCCTGCGGCGGTGTATCGGGAGCCCGAGGTTCGGCTGCATCCACGCTTCGCTGCCGGCGCACTGCTCGAGGCACTCGCGGACAGCCCGGTTGTGCTCGTGCACGGTCCACGTCAGTGCGGCAAGACGACGCTCGCCCGGATCGTCGGTGCCCAAGACGACCGCGTGTACCTGACGTTCGACGACGCGGGCACTCGCGCCGCAGCGCAGTCGGATCCGGTCGGCTTCGTCGCCGGGCTCCCGGACCGCGTCGCGTTGGATGAAGTGCAGCGCGTGCCCGGGCTGTTCCTGGCGATCAAGGCGGCCGTGGATCGCGATCGCCGGCCGGGGCGGTTCCTGCTCACGGGCTCGACGAACGTGCTGCTGCTGCCGCGACTCGCGGACTCGTTGGCAGGTCGCATGGCGATCCTGAGACTGTTCCCGCTGTCGCAGGCCGAACTCGCGGGCCTGCCATCCGAGTTCCTCGAGCTTGCGTTCGCAGCGGAGCTGCCGCTCGGACCCGCGAAGCGGTTGGGCGCTGAGCTGCCAGACCTGCTCGTCACCGGCGGCTTCCCGGCCGCATTGCAGAGGACGACGACCAGGAAGCGGGCGGCGTGGTACCGCGACTACGCCGACACGATCGTGCAGCGCGACGTGCGCGACCTCGGCCGAATCAGCGGGCTCGACCTGATGCCGCGGTTGCTCGAACTTGCCGCCAGCCAGACGGCGCGGTTGCTGAACGTGAACGACCTGGCGGCGCCGTTCCAGGTCAGTCGACCCACGATCCGCGACTACGTCACGCTGCTCGAGCGCGTGTTCCTGCTCACCGAGCTGCGGCCGTGGCACCACAACCGGCTGAGCCGCCTGGTGAAGACTGCGAAGCTGCATGTCGCCGACACTGGCTTGGCTTGCGCGTTGCTTGGACTGACCGCTGCGGATCTGGCGCAGGATCGCGAGCTGATGGGGCGCTTGCTCGAGTCGTTCGTGTTCCACGAGCTGCGCTGCCAGGCGAGCTGGCGCGACGACGAGCTGAAGATCTCCCACTTCCGCGACAAGGACGGCGGCGAGGTCGACTTCGTGGTGGAGCGCGGTCGCGCCGTGCTCGGCATCGAGGTGAAGGCCGGGGCGACGGTGACCGGGTCGGACTTCAACGGTCTGCGCAAGCTGCAGGCGGCGACGGGAAAGCACTTCGCGGCCGGGGTTGTGCTGCACGACGGCGACGCGGGACTGCCGTTCGGCCCGCGGCTGTTCGCGATGCCGCTGCGGGCGTTGTGGCAGGGGGCGAAGGCGGGCAAGCGGCGCGGCGTCGAGGCGCGCGAGCGTCGTCTGCGGTGGCGGGTAACGTGGCGGGACGAGGTTCCGTAGCGCTGGTCTCGGTAGCAAGCGCATGGCAGCGCGCCTGCTCACACCACGAGCTCGCGCGCCTGCTGCGCACGCCCGGGGTTCCGCTCGACGCCGATCGCGTCGAGCCCCATCGCGTTCGCGACGGCCAACGCGGTGCCCACACCGCAGAACGGATCGACGATGCACGTCGCCCGTGCGTGCTCGCGCAGCCAGCCGACGGCGAACTTCGCCGCCGCCAGGCCCATCGCCCGCGACCACGTCATGGCGCCGAGATCCGGCAGCACGTCGGCAGTCGCCGCGCCGTCCGGCTCGCGCACCTCGCGCGCGAAGCACAGCAGGTGCGCATAGGCCGGGCGGCCGCCGGTCGCCTGTCCTGCCGGGGCGCGGCACACGACCTTGTGCCAGAGCAGCGGCACGCCGACCACGACCGCGGCCTGCTGCACGAGGAACGACTTGTCGATCCACACTCCGTCGCGCCTGACGTCGGTCTGGAAGAACACGGCCGCGCCGTTCGCCGGCACCGCGCGCAGCACCGCCTCGGCCGCCGCCACGAACCACGGCCGCCACTTCGTGACGTCGCGATGCCCGAACTCGCTGGCGTCGGGCAACGACGTGACGACCGACGCGCCCGCCGGCAGTTCGTTCGCGGCCAGCCACACCATCGCGTCCGCCTCGTGAACGACCCGCGAAGCGCTCACGGGCCGAGCGCTCGCAGATGATCCGGATGGTTCTGGGCGATGCCCTGGAACGTCGCCGCCAGTTCGAGCGCCGACGCTTCCTCCGCGCGCCAGGCGTGGTACGCGGCCCGCTTGGTCAGCGCGACAGCATGCGGCGGCAGGGCCGCGATCTGCTCCGCCTTCGCCGCCGCCGCGGCCAGCAATTCGCTCGCGGGCACCACCTCGTGCACGAGGCCGATGCGCAGCGCCTCGTCGCCTTCCACGAGCCGCGCGGTCAGCATCAGTTCGAGCGCCCGCGGAAAGCCGACGACGCGCGCGAGGTAGAACGCGCCGCCGTCGCCGGGCACCAGCCCGATCGCTGCGAACGTCGAGCCGAACTTCGTACCCGCCGCGGCGAGCCGCAGATCGCACATGCACGCGAGATCGAGCCCCGCGCCGATCGCGTGGCCGTGCACCGCCGCGAGCAGCGGCTTGCCGAACGCCGCGATCGCCCGCGGCACGGACTGGATGCCCTGCTGGTACCGTCGGCGCAGTTCGGCCGGGTCGCCGGCGAACATGCCGCTGCGCGCGCGCATCGCCTTCACGTCGCCGCCGGCGCTGAAGCCCGTGCCGGCACCGTGCACGATCGCGACGCGCACTGCGTCATCCTGTTCGGCACGTGCCAGCGCCGCGACGAACTGCGCGAGCATCGCGTCGCTCCACGCGTTCCTTGCCTCGGGCCGATCGAGGGTCAGCCAGGCGAGGCGGCCTTCGGTCCGGTAGCGCACGTGCACGGGGTCGTCCATGCGCGGCGTTGTAGCTGGCCATGCCCTCCTTCGGCACGAGTCCGCGATCGCATGGGCGTGTCACGGCGATCGCGTCGGCCCGCGCACGGCAGCGGCAGTCGGGCTCCATGCCCAGGACCGCTCGGGTCGATAGCACGGGCGTCACGCCGAACGACCAGGAACCCATCCCATGCTGACCGTGATGCCCGACGAGCAATTGCGCGTCTACAGCAGCCTCCACGCACTCGAAGCGACTTCGAGAGAGCTCGAGGCCCGGCTCGCCGCCTGCAAGCGCCGGTTCCTGCACGGGGGCGCCACGGCCGGCGAGGACGTGGCCGCGACCCTCGCCGACGCGCGGCACGACCTCGTGCGACTGCACGCCCGTCTCGACGAGGCGATGGCACAGCTGGCGAAGATGACCACCGCCGAACCGCCGGAGGAACGCCGCAGCGGCGCGCGTCCTGCACCGACGCTGCGCGGCAGCACGGACGTTCTCGAAGTCGCGGACCTGGTCGCGTTCCTGTCGTCGCTGAAGAAGACCGGCACGCTGTCGCTCGAGTCGCCCGGCGCCTTGTTCGTGCTCGAGTTCCAGGATGGCGCCGTGGTGCATGCGGTCACCAACGCTGGGGATCCGGAGCTGCGTCTCGGCACCGTGCTGGTCGCCCAGAACCTCGTCACCGAGGCACGGCTGGACGAATGCGTTGCCGCGAGCCGCGCCGCCAACGAGCTGCTCGGCGATCAACTCGTGCGTACGGCGACGGTCAGCGAAGGCGATCTGCGGTCGGCGCTGGCGACCCAGGTGCAGCGCATCTTCGAGGCGGCGTTCCAGCTCCGGCACGCGCAGTTCACGTTCCTCGACGGCAGCGTCAGCGCGATCCCGCAGCGGGCGCAGCTCAACACGACGCACCTGCTGCTCGAGGCGGCGCGGCAGCTGGACGAGAAGCGGTTGGCGCAGGCAGGCGCCGCGATCGACGCCGCGCTGCCCGGCTGAACCGGGACGGGCCGGCGCGCGCACGGCTGGCCTTTTTCCATTGGGGTCCTTGGACAGCCCCGGTTAGCTACCCGGCCACGGTGCCGGTTCTCATGCTGCGATCGCTTCCCGCGCGCGTCCTCCTCGTCTCCGCCGTCGTCGTTGCCGGCAGTCGCGCGCAGCAGGATCCGCCACCCGCCATCCGGCCTATTCCCGTCGATGTCGAGGCCGAGAAGGCCGGCGCGCCGGCCCGGCCGCTCACCCTCGGCGACGCGTTGCGCGCCGGGCGAACCGCCAACGCCTCGCTGCGCGCACAAGCCATGCTGCCCGAGCAGGCGCGCATGGAACTGCTGTTCGCCGAGGCCGGTTTCGTGCCCGAGCTGTACGGCAGTGCTGGCTACGCCGAACGCGAGACGCCGCAACGCAACGCCTTCTCGCCATCGTTCAAGTCCACGACCCTCGACGCGCAACTCGGCTGGCGGCAGCGGGTGGTGACCGGCGGCCTGTTCGACCTGGCCTACGCGCCGCAGCGCTTCGACAGCAGCGGGTCGGCTGCGTTCCCGGGCCAGCAGTTCACGTCGGAGTGGACGGCGTCGTACCGCCAGCCGCTGCTGCGTGGCGCTTGGACCGACTACGCGACCGCGCCGATCAACTCGGCGCGCCATCGCCTGACCCAGAGCGAGCACGAGTTCGAACGCGCGGTGCAGGACACGCTGCTGCGGATCGTCGAGGCCTACTGGGAGCTGCTGTTCACGCGCGAGAACTGGCGCGTCGTCGCTGCGGCGTCGGACGTCGCCGTCGAACAACTGCGCATCACCGACGAACGGATCCGCGTGCAGGCGCTGGCACCCCGCGACCGCGTCGCCGACGAGGCCGAGGTCGCGCGCCGGCGCGAAGAGCTGATCGGCGCCGAGAACGCGATCCGCACCGCCGAGGATGCTCTGCGCACGCTGCTGCTCGCCGCCGGCGACCCGTCGTCGTGGCATGTCAACCTGCGCCCGACGTCGCCGTTCGTGGTCGAACAGCCCGCCGAGGTGGCGCCGTTCGAGGAGCTCATCGACGTCGCGATGGCGCAGCGCCCCGACGTGCGGGCCCAGCGCAGCGGTGTCGCCGCCGCCGAGGTCGCGCTGCTGCAGGCCGAACGCGACACGCTGCCCGCGCTCGACATCGTCGGCGGCTACGCGAGCGACGGCGTGCGCGACGAGTTCAGCCGGGCGTGGGGCGACTCGCTGGAGCAGCAGTACCCGGACTGGTCGGTGCGGCTCGAATTCGTGCTCCCGCTCGGCAACCAGGCCGCGCGCTCGCGCGCGCAGCAGCAGGCGTTCGAGGTCGAGCGGCAGCGCCGGACCCTGCACGCACTGGGCCTCGAAGTCGCGCGGCAAGTGCGCGACGCTGCGCGCAGCCTGCAGTCGCTGGCGCAGAGCATCGCCGCGAGCCGCGAATCAGTGCGGCTGGCGACGGTCAACCTCGAGACCGAACAGGTGAAACTCCGCGTCGGCGCGTCGACGGCGTTCGAAGTGCAGCGCCGCAACCAGGAACTGCTCGAGGCGAAGAGCCGGCTGTTGCGCAACCAGCTCGACTACCGCACCGCGGAGAGCCGGTTGCTGCACGCGCAGGGCCGGCTGCGCGCGGAAGCGCCGTGACGCCACGGCCGCGGTAGGATCGCGGCATGGGAACGAACGTCGCGTCGTGCGCGGGCCTGCTGGTGCCGTGCCTCCTGCTCACCGCGGTGCCGACGCAATCGCCGCTGGTCCGCACGGGTGCGCACTTCGCGGTGCACCTGCATGCCGCGGCACTGCCGACCCCGCTCGCGGAACGGCTCGCCGACCAGGCCCTGGCCGCGGCGGAGTCGGTCTGGACGCGCTGCGAACAGACGATCGGCGCCAAGGCCGGCCAGGTCGCGATCGTGCACCTGCACGGCGACGAGAAGGCGTTCCGGGCCGCGCAGCGGGCGGCCGGCGGGTCGACGTTCCGCGACGCCTACGTGCGCCTCGAAGGCCCGGAAGCGCACGTGTTGCTGTGGCCGACGCTGTCCGCGGCGGCGCTCGAGATCGTCGGTCTGCCGGACCCGACTGCGCACGAGGTGATCCGCAGTGCGGCGATCCTGGTCGCCACCCGGCATTCGGCGGCGGCCGTCGCCGATCCGTGGCTCGCCGAGGTGTTCGCGTGGGGCGTGCTCGAGGAGATGGTCAACCCGCAGCATCGGTTCGGCGTCGATCCGGCCTACGACACGCGCCGGCAGCCGCTCGTGCGCAAGCTCGACGCGCGGGATGCGTTGGTGCTGAAGGGCACGATCCTCGACTTCGAAGTGGCGCCGACGCGCGAGGCCGCCGAGGAGGACGACGGCCACCAGTGCCTGCTCGCGCGCACGATGGCGGCGCACCACAAGGACTGGGCGAAGCGCCTGCTCGACAAGCCGTCGAAGAAGGCCGGCTCGCGCGCGGAGATCCGCATCGCCGCGGTCGAACGCGCCCTCGGCAACAACTGGATCAAGACCGACGCGCTGTTCACGAAGCTCCATCAGCAAGCCCAGCCGCTGTTCCAGCTCACCGCGCCGATGGCGGCGAGCCGCGACGGCAAGCTGCTGTGCGCCGGGGCGCCGGAGCGTTCGATGCAGTTCCAGTCGGTCGTGCTGCCGCCGGCCGGCGACTATGCGGTGCGCGGCCGCTTCACGATCCAGCCGTGCGGCGACGACGCGTTCCGCATCCAGCTCGACTGGAACCAGAAGAGCATGGTCGGGTTCTTCTTCGCGGTCGGGAAATGGAGCATCGAGTCGTGGGAGGTTGGCGGCGACTGGAAGACCCTCGCTTCGGGCAAGGCGCCGATCCACCGCAACGTGCCGTTCGACGCCGCCGTCGAGGTCGGCAAGAACGTGCGCATGCTCGTGTCGGGCGCCGAGATCGCGGCGTGGGAACCCGGCGACCGCACGATGCGCGGCCGTTGGTCGGTCGGCGTCAACGACTGCGTGGTGACGATCGAAGGGCTGCGCTGCGAGGCGACGGGCGTGCCGCCGCCGTCATCGCCGAAGAAGTGATGCAGTAGGTCACCAGCCCGGAACCAGCGTGCCGCGCTGCGTGCCCATCACGTAGCACGGGGCCGCTGCGTCGACGTGGAACCCCTGCACGTCGATCGGCACGCCGTGCAGCAGTGGCAGCGGCAGGATCGGCAAGAACCAGTCGCGGCTCGGGCCGGTACCCGGAACGAGCACGAAGCCCGCGCCGACGCCGGTCACGCCCTGGTTGCAGGAGCAGCCCATCGGCACCACCGGCTGCGTCGACAGTTCGAAGACGCCGACGAGCCACGCGGTGGGCAGGAGACCCGTGGCCCGCAGGTGCAGCGGTTGGCCGAGGATCGGCAGGCTGCGCTGCACGGCGAACAGTTCGAGGCCGGGGCCTGGCGTCGCGTTGCACGTCGCGTCGTAGGTGATCTGGAAGTCGGCGGGGCTCGGCGTGAACCGCCATGCTTCGAGTCCGGCCAGGCCGGGTTGGAACGCGCGCACGCCGCCGCCCGGTGCCGGGTCGAAGTCGATCGACGGCTGCGTCCAAGCCCCGGCAGCGGGGGCGGGTACTCGCCGCCACGCGAAGTCGTTCCATTCCCACGTGTCGCCGTTGCCATGCAGCAGCACCGTGATGTCGCGGTGCGGGTCGTACACCATGCGGCAGTTCGCGGCGGCGGGCGGGCCGCTGCCCAGGTGCTGCGTCCACGACGTGCCGCGGAAGATCCAGGTGTCGCCGAGTGGCTGCGTGCCGTCGTCGCCGCCGAACAGGACGGCGCTCTGGCCGGGGCCGGTCGCCATCGCATGACCCAGGCGCGGCGCGGGATGGATGGTCGTCGTCTGCGGCCACCACAGCAGCATGCCGACGTCCAGCGCGCTCCAGGTGCCGGGCACCAGGGAGGTGCCATCGCTGCCACCGAACAGCACGAAGGCGTAGGCGTTCAGGCTTGCCGCCGCCGCGCCGTATCGCGGCGAGGGGCCGGTGGGACGCGGCACCCAGCCCTGGTTGCGATCGAAGAACCACACGCCGTTGCTCGCGGCACCGTCGAAACCGCCGAACAGGTAGGCCCCCGCATTGGTCGTGAACATCGTCGAGAACAGCCGGGGCGGGATCGGGGCCGGGGTCGCGCTCCAACCGCCGCCGCTCGGCAGCAGGGTCTGGCCCTGCGCCTCGTCGAAGCCGACCAGCCCGACCGCGTCGCGGGCGAGCAGTTGCCCCGCGATGCCGAACGTCACCAGTGGCGTGGTGCCGGTCTGGGTCCACGATTGTGCGAGGGCCGGAAGACCGAGCAGCAAGAACGCCACGCCGGGCAACCACGGGACGACCATCGCTGCACTCTATCGACCGGCGCCGCGTCGCGTCGGCTTGACGGCCGTCGCCGCCCCTTCGACGATGCCCGGAGCGATGCGCGCGATCACGATCCCGGGTTGTCTGTTCTCGGTGCTGCTGGCCAGCGCCCTGTCGGCGCAGGATCCGGTCACGCCGTGGGTGCAGGAACTGCTGCGCAACAAGGACGACGCCGACATCGCGTTGATCGAGAAGATCGCCGGCGTGCGCACGCGCGAGGCCGCCGAGGGCCTGCTGAAGGCCTACGACGCCTGTTCGACGCTGCTGTTCCGGCGCGAGATCGCGCGCGGCCTGCTGCAGTTCACGACCACCGCCGAAACCGAGCAGCCGGTGCTCGAGAAGTTCGCGGCGTTCGCCGGCAATCCCGAAGTCGAGGAAGAGGTGCGCGTGTTCGCGATCGCGGGCCTCGGATCGTCGCCGACGATCGGCCACGCGCTGCTGCGCAAGATCGTCGAGTCCGAAGTGCCCGACGCGCTGCGCGAGGTGGCCATTCGCGAGCACATCAAGCACGCCGTCGCGGGCGACGCGGCGTGGTACCGCCAGCTCTGGAACCTCAAGCAGGACCAACGCAAGGACAGCAAGGGGAACATCCAGGCGCCGGAGCTCAACACCGTCCGCCAGATCGCGGTGCAGGGGTTGCTGCCGTTCCTGTCGGAGGAGGAACTCGTCGACGCGCTGAAGAAGGAGTACGACCCGAAGATCCGGCGTGCGTGCCTGGCCTTCATGCACCGCCAGGGCATGGCGCGCACCGCCGAGACCGCGGCGTGGTTGCTCGACCGCGTCGACTTTCCGGGCGCCGATCGCGCCGAAGCCGCGCGCATCCTGGTCGAGCGCACCGGGGCGAAGGCCGCCGACGGGTTCATCGAGCTGGCGAAGAAACGCGACACCACGCCCGAGGACCTGCGTGCGCGCATGGCCGAGCTGATCGCCGGGCTCGGCGACGACGCCACCGAGAAGCGCATGGTGAAGGCGATCGGCAAGGGCAAGCCGCACGAGAAGGTGTTCGCGCTGCTCGCCACCGAGAAGGTCATGGACCCGAAGGTGGTGGCGACGATCCGCAAGGGCCTCACCGACGAGTCGCTCGAAGTGCGCCGCGCGACCGCCCGCGTGCTGGGTTCGCGCCGGGACCGCGAGTCCGTGCCCGAGCTGCGGGCGCTGCTCGCGAAGAACAAGAACCCCGGCGACGCGCGGCTGGCGCTCGAAGCGATCACCGCGATCGAGGGTCTGTCGAGCAGTTGGCTGAAGGAACTGGTGACGTGGACCACGAACGCCGACCGCGAGGCGCGCAACGCGGCGGTCGCGGTGCTCGGTCAGGCCCGCGACAAGCGGCACGTGGGCGCCGTGCTGCAGGCCCTCGAGCACGACGACTGGTCGACGCGGTTCGTCGCGATCGAGGCGTTGGAGTCGATCCGCGACAAGCAATCGGTGCCGAAGCTGATCGCGCGGCTCGCGGTCGAGACCGGCCGCCTGAAGAAGCGCGTCGCCGAGGCGCTGTGGCAGCTCGCGGCGCAGCCGTTCGAGGAAGACCACGCGCGCTGGCAGGGTTGGTGGGCCGAGGCCGCCGAGAAGTTCACGGTCGCGACCGAGAAGGACGTCGACAAGGCCGCGACCGAACGCGAGCGCAAGCGGCTCTCGGCGCGCACGACGTCACAGGCGAAGTTCTTCGGGCTCAAGGTCGAGTCGCAGCGCGTGATCTTCGTCCTCGACGTTTCGGGCTCGATGCTCGAGTCGATGTACGGCCGCTTCATCGGCAAGCGTCCGGCGGCTCGCATCGACATCGCCAAGCAGGAGCTGGTCCAGGCGATCAAGAACCTCGAGCCCGGCACGTTGTTCAACATCCTGACCTTCTCGAGCAGCGTCGCGAGCTGGCACAAGGAGGGCATCATCGTGAAGTCGGCGGCGGCCGAGGCAGAGGCCCTGGAGTGGATCGAGCGCCTCGGCGCGGCTGGCGCGACGAACCTCTACGACTCGCTGAAGACCGCCTTCCAGGACAAGGACGTCGACACGATCTTCGTCATGTCCGACGGCGAGCCGACCAACGGCGAGATCATCGATCCGCACCGGATCCGCGAGGAAGTCGCGCACTGGAACAAGCACCGCAAGATCAAGCTCAACACGATCGCGATCGGCGGCAACCTCGAAGTGCTCGAGTGGCTGGCGAAGGACGCCGGCGGCACCTACGTGCAGATGCGGTGACCCTGGCGGCCACGGCCGCCACAGCCTGCAAAGGATCCTGGGCGATCGCACTGCCGCCAGCGCCTCCACTCCGTAAGCTGGCCGGCCGCACTTCGGCCGCCAATCGATGATCCCGATCCTCCGCCTCGTCCCGTTCGTAACCGCCCTCGCCACGCTCGTGCTGCTGCGCCCCGCTGCGGCGCAGGACGCCTTCGCCAAGGAGGAGCAGGACCTCGTGCGCGCCTGCGTGAGCACGTTGTCGACGTTCGCGAGCGTCGCCAAGTCGCAGAAGGTCGGTCAGCGCGCCAAGCAGGCCTACGACCTGGTGCTGCAGTACGACCCCAACCAGAGCGGCGCGCGCAGCGAGCTCGGCTTCCGCAAGGAGAAGGACCAGTGGATCGAGCTGCCGCCCGAGAAGCGCAAGAAGTGGGTCGACAAGGCCAGCTACGAGGGGCGCTTCAAGGTGATGGACGAGTGGGCGAAGACCGCGCTCAAGCTCGGCGAACTGCATCGCAAGCTCGGCCTGAAGCTGAAGACGGCCGGCAACGCCGTGCGGGCGACGCACCACCTCGGCAAGGCCGTCTACTACAACGCGATGGATCGCGAGGCCAACCTCGCACTCGGCTACAAGGAGGGTCCGGGCTTCTTCGGCACCGACGAGCAGATCGCGATGGCGAAGCGCATGCGCGAGATCGAGGTCAAGGCCGTCGAGATCGCGCGCAAGGACTACCCGGTCACGGCGCTGCCGCAGGACAAGATCCCGCAAGAGCTCGTCGCCCTGCAGGAAACGGCGCCGGACTGGATGAAGAAGCCGAACTTCGACATCTTCGGCGCCAAGTCGGAGCACTTCACGATCTGGGTCCGCGGCACGCAGGAGAACGCCGACATCTCGGCGAAGTGGGCCGAGCGCGCGCTCGACTTCGGCGTCTGGCTGCTGGGCGAGGACCGCGCCAAGAAGCTGCGCTTCGTCGAGCGCGCCACGCGCTACGCCTGGCACGGCTACCTGCTGACGGGCAGCGAACGTGAGCAGTTCCTGAAGGCGAACGAGGCGACCTTCGGCAAGCTCGAGGACGCGATGCGGTTCGCGAACAACGAATGGATGGCGAAGGAGGGACCCGCCGTCGTCAAGGTCGGCAACTCCCCGCGCCAGACGCAGGACGCGTTGATCGCCTACGTGTTCTTCCACGGCTTGCTGGCGGGCCGCAACGACGGCGTCGGCCAGGGCATCGTGCACGCGGTCACCTGGTACATGAAGTCGACCTCGATCTCCCGCTGGGGGGCGCTGCCCGAGGGCACCCAGGGCGACGACGCGCTGGAACTGCCCGAGGGCACGAGCTGGTGGATGCGCACGGTGCGTGACCAGGCGATGTCCAACCAGGACTACGAGATGGGGCAGATTCCGCGTGAGAAGCTGTCGCGCTTCCGCAACGACTGCCGCCTGAAGTCGTGGAGCCAGGCGACCTGGATGATGGCCGCCTACCCGGATCGATGGCTCGACTACTTCCTGGCCCTGCCGAGCGCGGAGACGAAGGTGCCCACGCTCGAGGACGTCGAAGCCGTGGTGCAGAAGGCGTTCGGCAAGTCGAGCAAGGAGATCGATGCGGAATGGCGCGAATGGGCGCGCGGTGACTCGGGCGTCGCGTTCGGCACGGGCTACGGGCCGCCGCTGCTGCCAGAGCGCCCGAGCAAGGTCGAACTCGCGGCGCTCGACCGCATCAACGGCGTGCGCCGTCAGCCGATGGCCTACTCGTGGCCGGCGAAGGACAGCGTCACCGTCGCCGACCTCGCCAACGGCACCTGGGCGCCGCTCGGTGAGTGCGAGATGGACGCCGAGAGCTCGCTCGGTTGCGACCTGCACGCGAAGTACGTCTGCGCGCACCCGGAACTCGCCGAGAAGCCGGGGCCGGAGATCCACGAACAGGATCCGGCGCACGCCGACTTCACGCGCCGCGGCCAACAGGCCGGCTCGGGCAACATCGTCACCGGCCGCGGGGAACGCGGCGCCGACTTCGCCGAGGAGACGGTCGACCTCTGGATCGGCACGCCGTACCACCGCTTCCCGATGCTCGAGCACAACATCAAGCGGCTCGGCTACTCGTACGTCTTCGAGAACGACTGGTCGGTCGCGGTGCTCGACATGGGCTCGCTCGAGGAGCCGTACGACCCGCAGGCGGCGCCGCGGTTCGTCGCCTGGCCAGCACCCGGCATGCAGAACGTGCCGACGCACTTCCCGGCCCCGGAGAGCCCGAACCCGCTCGAGGACCAGCCGGAGAACGAGCAGGACGTGACCAAGTGCGGCTACACGGTGAGCCTGCAGTTCCAGAGCGAGATCGCGAGCCGCCTCGGCGACGCGTCGATGACGCTGTACGAGTCGCGCAAGGGCGGCAGGATGCCGGCGAAGAACATCTGCAGCCCGGGCAGCGCCGAGCTGAAGGAGTGGACCGACCGCTGCAAGCCGAAGGAGGTCCCGGTCTACATGCACACGCCGAAGGTGCCGCTGAACAAGAAGCAGGACCTGCGCGACGTGGTGTTCGTGATCCCCAAGGAGCCGCTCGACACGAACAGCCAGTACCAGGCTCGCGTGGCGATCCGCTACGGCAACCTCGAGTTCGTGATGGTCTGGGAGTTCACGACCGGCTCGCAGGCGCGTGGCCTGAAGGTGAAGTAGGCGCTGGCAACGGGCCCAGGGCGCGGCGCCACGCTGCGCGCTTGCATCGACGGGGGCGGCATCGCGATGATGCCCGCCCTTCGTTTCCACCCGGCGGCCGAGCGCCGCCCCATCCGAGAGCCATGAGCAAGCGCGTCGACGAGATCCTGAGCTGGTACGAGTCCGACAACCCCGGCGTCCTGAAGAACCTGCGTTGGATGATGGACACCGGCGCCCTGGCAGGCACGGGCAAGTTCGTGATCCTGCCGGTCGACCAGGGCTTCGAGCACGGCCCGGCGCGTTCGTTCGCGAAGAACGCACCCGGTTACGACCCGCACTACCACTTCGAGCTCGCGATCGAGTCGGGGTGCAACGCCTACGCCGCACCGCTCGGCTTCCTCGAAGCCGGCGCGCGCAAGTACGCGGGCCGCATCCCGCTGATCCTGAAGCTCAACAACAGCGATTCGCTCTACAGCTCGCCCGACCCCAAGCCCGCGGTCACCGCCTCGGTGCAGGACGCGTTGCGGCTGGGCTGTGCGGCGATCGGGTTCACGATCTACCCGGGCAGCAACCAGCGCGACGAGATGTACATGGAGCTGCGCGCGATCGCCGAGCAGGCGAAGGCCGCGGGCCTCGCGGTGGTCGTGTGGAGCTACCCGCGCGGCAGCAGCCTCTCCAAGAAGGGCGAGACGGCGATCGATGTCTGCGCGTATGCCGCGCAGATCGCGGCCCAACTCGGCGCCCACATCCTGAAGGTCAAGCCGCCGACCGAGCACATCGAGCAGGACGCGGCGAAGAAGGTCTACGAGAGCGAGAAGATCCCGGTCGGCACGCTGGCCGAGCGCACGCGTCACGTCGTGCAGGCCGCGTTCGGCGGCCGCCGCATCGTCATCTTCTCGGGCGGCGAGGCCAAGGGCACCGACGAGGTGTTGGCTGAGATCAAGGGCCTCGCCGACGGCGGCGCCTTCGGCTCGATCATGGGCCGCAACGCGTTCCAGCGGCCGAAGGCCGACGCGCTCAAGCTGCTGAAGAGCGTGCAAGACATCTACCGCGCCGCGAAGTAGCGCTGCGGTAGGGGCGCGCGCGGCGGCTGGCGGTTGCCGGTTGCGGCGAGCTGCCGTTCCCGCCGAGCGGCTTGGCAGGGCCGGCGCACGCGCGCAAGATCCGCCGCATGACGCGCGCGCTCGCACCGTTCCTGCTCGGCTTTCTGGTGCTGCTGTCCGGTCCGAGCTGCACGGGGGGTGGGCAGCCTTCGGCGCCAGCGGGGGCGGTCGATGGCCCCGGAGCTGCCACCGCTTCGCCCGTGCACGGGCGCATCGAGCAGCACGCGGGGTTGCGGGTCCTGCGCGTGTGGGGGACGGCGCGGCAGCGTGGCCACGCGCACGGGACGCTGCTCGCGAGCGAAGTCGCGACGGTGGCGATCGCCGAGTTCCAGGCGCGGTTCGCGCGGCGCCCAGGCCTGCTCGAGCAGGCGCGCGCGGCGGTCGGCCGGCTGATCGAGTATCCGGATGACGTTCACGAAGAACTGCAGGGCCTGTGGCAGGGCCTGCAGGAACGCGGCGTCGACCTCGGCATGCCCGAGCTCGAGCGCTCGTTCGACTTCACCGACCTGCTCATCGCCAACGCGCTCGACGTGTTCGGGCTGATGGGTTGCAGCGGGTTCACCGTGTGGGGTGAGCAGGCCGTCGGTGGCGGTGTGCTCACGGCGCGCAACTTCGACTGGCCGATGACCGGCGCGCACATGCTCGACCAGACCATCCTGATGGTCTCGCACTTGCCGGGCGGCCGCGCGGTTGCCGCGGTGACCTGGCCCGGGTTCGTCGGCGCCGTGACCGGCGTCGCCGACGATGGCGTCGCGGCGTCGCTGCACGTCGGCACCGCCAAGATCACCTACACGCCGGAGCCGTCGTCGTGGCCTTCGGCGATCGCCGTGCGCGAGATCCTGGCGCACGGCGCTGGCGCGTCGGCAGCCACGATCGGCAAGGCGCGCGAACTGCTCGGCTACACGAGTCCACCCGCCGGTTTCCTGACGCACCTGGTGCTGCCGAGCCTGCCGCCGTCCGGTCCGCCCGCCGTGGTGTTCGAGACCGACGCCAAGGCGTGCGTGGTCCAGGAAGTCGCCGCCGGCCCGGTGGTGGTCACCAACCACTTCCGCACCCGCAACGACGGCCGCGAGGCGAGCAGGGACAGCCTCGGCCGAGAGCGGCGGCTGCAGGAAGGACTCGGCAACTGCATCGCGATCGACGACCGGCAGATCTCCGCTGCGGAGGCCTGGGACCTGCTGAGCGAGGTCGATCGCGGCGGTGGCCACGCGTTCGGCACGCTGCACTCCCTGGTGTTCCGGCACGACCCGTGGTTCTTCGAACTGCGCATCGGGACGCTCGGGACGAACGGCGTGGTCGCGGCGCCGGACAGCGACCGTCGCCATGCGCTGACGCGGCGCCAGGTGTTCGCCGACGGCGAAACCTTCGGCCGCTGACGCCGGCCGGGAGCGACGGTTGCGCGAGCGGCGGTATGCTGCGGGAATGGCAATGCGCCTCGCCGTCGTGTCGGTGCTGCTCGCTTCTGCCCACGCCGGTGCGCAAGCGCCACCCGGCTACAAGCTCTACGAGAACAAGCTGCAGCGCGTCGCCTTCGCCTACCCGACGAGCTACGCGGAGGTGCCGCTGCCGCCGACCGAACAGGTCACGGTCGCGAAGTTCCTGCTGAAGAAGAAGCCCGAGGAACTCAAGCGCGTCGACGACCGCCTCTTCGATGCGTTCAAGCCGCAGATCGAGGTGTTCCATTTCGCGTTGCCGGCGGCGACGACCGGTGCTCAGCCGACGCCGGGCCCGAGCGGCGAGGGCAGCGAGGCTGGTGAGAGCGGCGGGGGAGCGGGCAAGCCCGCGACCCTGCGCGAGGCGATGGAGGCCGAGAGCCGAGTCACTTCGTGGAAAGAGTTCACCGAACGGCTGCAGGGCTGGCGGCTCGAAGAGGACGCCAAGAAGCCCGGCCAGTTCACGATGGTGTTCACCGGCAACTGGGGTGGCGTCGGCACGCTGCCCACCGGTTGGCTGGTGCGCAAACAGGAGGGCTCCGAGGTGTTCGGGGTCTACGGCGTTGCGCTCACCGAGTACCAGAAGCAGATCCAGGGCCAGGTCGGCAAGATCGCCGGGACGCTCAAGCTGGCCGCCGAGGACTCGGGTGACGCCGCCGAAGCCGCGATCGAGAAGCTCTATGCGAGCGGCAACTTCCGCGCGGTCGAGTTCCGCAAGAAGGCGCGCGCCGAGCTGGCCAGGGGCTGGAAGGCGCTCGACACCGAGAACTTCCTGATCGTCCATCACAGCAAGAACGAGTCGTTGATCCGGCGCATCGCGCGCGACATCGAGGCGATGCGGCTCGTGTACCTCGAGGCGTTCCCGCCGACCGGGGCGATGGACCGGCTGGCGATCGTGCGCATCTGCCGGACCAAGGAGGAGTACCACCAGTACGGGGGGCCGCCGGGCAGCGGCGGCTACTGGCACCCGGGCAACGAGGAACTCGTCTTCTTCGACTACTCGTACACGATGAAGACGCTCGACGACGACGAGCGCAAGCGCCTGGGCCGCGCGAAGCTGACCGACGACGACTCGCTGCTCGTGCTCTACCACGAGGCGCTGCACCAGTACATCCACTACGCCGTCGGCGAGTTCGCGCCGCACGATTGGTTCAACGAAGGCTTCGGCGACTACTTCTCGGGTGCGGTCGTCGGCGAGTCGACCGGCCGCGTGCTGCGCATCGACCCGAGCCCCTGGCGCATCCACACCGCCAAGGACATGTGCGAGCACGGCATCGGCTTCATCCCGCTCGCCGACATCCTCAACGCCGAGCGGGCGCAGTTCTACCACCCGCAGCGCATCCGCTTCTTCTACGCCGGCGCCTGGTCGTTCCTCTACTTCCTGAAGAACGCCAAGGAGGTCGCCGCGCATCCGCTGTGGTCGAAGCTGCTGACGACCTACTTCGAGGCGATGAAGAGTGGCTACGCGGAGGAGATCGCGAAGGTCAGCGGCACGCCGGACCTGGGCCAGAAGACCGTCGCTGGTGCCTTGGCCCGCAAGGCGGCGCTGAAGAAGGCGCTGGACGGCATCGACGTCGCCGAACTCGAGAAGGTCTGGCGCAAGTGGGTCGTCGAGATGAAGGACCCGTGGCCGAGCAAACGACCGAAGAACACGAAGTGAACGAGGCGGCTTGCCGTTTCCGGCCGGGCGAGGCCGGCCGAGCGGCAGGCGACCCTCGATCCACCACGCGCGGTCGCTAACCTCAGGCCCTGCCCATGCTGAGAAAGAACCTCGACCCGGCGCGTGGCCTCGGCTGGGGCCCGTTCCTCGCCGGCTTCGTGCCCGGTCTGCTGCAGTGGCGCCTCGGGCAGCAACGCCGGGCGTTGCTCGCGTTCGCGAGCTGCACGCTGCTGTTCTTCGCCGGCTGGGTGCTGGTCGATTCGCGCCTCTTCTACTGGGCTCTGCTGACGCCCGGCGAGACCGACAGCGCGATCGTGCGCACGCTGGCGCAGTTCGGCCTGCCGCTGACGCTGCCCGAGCTGCTGAACCTGCCGGCGAACGCGCTCGGGGCGCTGCTGGCCTGGGACGGAACGCCGCTCGGGGAGCGCGCCTGGAGGTTGCCGCGCGACCACGAATACGTCGGCGGTTTCCTGACCGCCGCGTCGGGCATGCTGGCCGCGTTCTGGTCGGCGGCTGGCCATTGGGACCTGCGCGTGCGCCGCGATGCCGGCCAGGACGCACCCCGTCCCGTCGCGAACCCGGCCTTGTGCGCGGGGCTCAGTTGGATCGTGCCCGGGCTCGGCCACGCCAAGGCTGGCCAGAAGGACAAGGGACTGCTGCTCGGTGCCAGCGTCATGGCCGTGTTCGTCGCCGGGCTGTTGTTCTCGCAGGGGCACGCGGTCGATCGCCTGACCGCCTCGGTGTGGTGGATCGGCCAGAACCTGTGCGGGCTCGGCTCGCTGGCGGCGGCGCTGGTCGCCGGGCCGCTGCAGATGCAGGGCGCCCCGGCCGACCTCGACCTCGGCGTCGTGCTGTGCACGGTCGCCGGGTTGATGAACCTCGTGGTGATGGTCGACGCCTACACGGTCGCCGAGCGATCGGTGTTCCCGGTGGCGGTCGATGCCGGAGGCACGCCATGAGCCTGCTGTTCCGCATCCTCGTCTACGTGCCGGTGCTGTTCCTGGTCGCCGTGGTCGTCGTCGGCCAGCACCACGCGACGGCGCGTGACACGCTGCGCTCTGCGGTCCGGCGCACGCTGCGGTGGATGGTGTGGTCCGTGCTGCTGGTCGTCGCGATGTGGGGGCTGTCGCTGCTGCTCATCGGCTGGTGACGGCGGTTGCGCGCCGCCAGAGATCGCCTGGCAGCCGCGTGATCGCCGCCTTCTGCTCGAGGCCGAACAGCGCGCGCAGGAACGCGCCCCGCTCCAGCCCGCTCTCGCGGGCGAGCAGATCGGTCGGCCGCGGGCCGTGCGCGAGCGCGCCGAGCAGCCGCTCCTCCTCGGCGTTCGCCGCCAAGGCCAGCGCCTGGGCGGGCGAGAGCGCGACGTGCAGGCCGAGTGCTTGCAGCAGCGCGTCGGGGCTCTCGATGAGCAACGCCCCTTCGCTGATCAGGCGGTGGCAGCCTTGGCTGCGTTCGCTCTGCCAGGGCCCTGGCAACGCGAACACGTCGGCGCCGCACTCGGCGGCGAAGCGTGCGGTGTGCAGCGCGCCCGACGCCAGGCTCGCCTCGATGACGATCGTCGCTGCGGTGGCGCCGGCGAGGATGCGGTTCCGGCGCACGAAGTGGCCGCGGCGCGCGCGGTTGCCGGGCGGCAACTCGCTGATGAGGCAGCCGCCGCCGCCGACGATCCGTTCGGCGAGGTCGTGGTGTTCGGGCGGGTAGATCGCGTCGAGGCCGCCGGCGAGCACGGCGACCGTCGGCGTGCCGGCGGCGACGCACGCCTCGTGCGCGAGCCGGGCGATGCCGCGCGCCAGGCCGCTCCACAGCGTCGTGCCGGCGCGGGCCAGCGTTCCCGCCAGTGTTCGCGCCGCGTCATCGCCGTACGGCGTC